>OGZM01002199.1_pt1 | contig 11290 bp, 11 predicted proteins | sample 1576821 | NCBI WGS metagenome assembly OGZM01 (sample SAMEA3541491, study PRJEB24748) | human gut metagenome | biome: human gut; feature: human-associated habitat; material: faeces | place: China | collected 2012
TCATGACGGCCCTCCTTATGCTAACGGTGACATTCACCTTGGTCATGCACTTAATAAGATTCTTAAGGATTTTATCGTAAGATATAAGAATATGGCAGGCTTTAAAGCTCCGTATGTTCCGGGTTGGGATACACACGGACTTCCTACGGAACTTAAAGCAAGAAAGAAAGCCGGTATCGGTAATTCTGCTGAAATTTCTGTTGTTGAACTTCGCAAAATGTGCGAAGAGTTTGTAAAAGGCTACATTAACGATCAGCGTACGCAGTTTAAAAGACTTGGCGTAATCGGTGAATGGGATAAGCCGTACATCACTCTTAATCATGAGTTTGAGGCTGAACAGATCAGAGTGTTTGCAGAAATGGCTACAAAGGGCTATATCTACAAGGGCTTAAAGCCTGTTTATTGGTGTCCGGAGTGTAAGACTGCTCTGCAGAGGCTGAGATTGAGTATGCTGAAGATCCTTGCCATTCAATCTATGTAAAGTTCAATGTAACCGATGATAAGGGCGTTTTCTCAAATATGGGAATCGATCCTTCAAAGGTTAAGTTTGTAATCTGGACAACTACAACTTGGACACTCCCTGCAAATGTCGCAATTTGTGTAGGTCCGAGATTTGAATATTCTGTAATCAAAACAGGTGATGAATACCTTGTTATGGCGTCAGAGCTTTATAAGTCTGCTCTTGATGAGGCAGGTATAACAGACTTTGAAGTTGTAGCAACGGTAAAGGGCAGTGAGCTTGAGTATATAAAAACAGCACATCCTTTCCTTGACAGAGAGTCCCTTGTTATCGTTGGTGAGCATGTAACTCTCGAAAGCGGTACAGGTTGTGTACACACAGCCCCCGGACACGGTGTTGACGACTACAATGTATGTCAGAATTACCCTGAGATTCCGATTATCTGTCCTGTTGATTCTAACGGTGTTCTTACAGAAGAAGCAGGTCAGTTTGCAGGTCTTACAACTGATGAGGCTAATAAAAAGATTGCCGCCTATCTTGAAGAAAACGGCTCACTTTTTGCATTAAAGAAAATTGTCCATCAGTATCCGCATTGCTGGAGATGTAAAACTCCTATCCTTTTCAGAGCAACAGACCAGTGGTTCTGTTCGGTTGACGATTTCAAGGATGAGGCTGTTGACGCTATCAATACGGTTAAGTGGATTCCTGCATGGGGCAAGGACAGAATTACATCAATGGTAAGAGAAAGAAAAGATTGGTGTATTTCCCGTCAGAGAAAATGGGGTGTTCCGATTCCGATTTTCTTCTGTAAGGATTGCGGAGAGGCTCTTATTGATAAGGATGCTATGCTTGCTGTTGCTGACTTATTCGGTAAAGAAGGTTCAAACGCTTGGTACAATCACACAGCCGCAGAAATTCTTCCTGCCGGTACAAAGTGTAAAAAGTGCGGTTGTACTGAATTTGATAAAGAAAAAGATATTATGGATGTTTGGTTCGACAGCGGTTCATCACATGCTGCTGTTCTTGAACAGCGTGATAACCTTGAATCACCTGCTGACCTTTACCTTGAGGGTAACGACCAGTACAGAGGTTGGTTCCAGTCATCACTCCTTACATCCGTTGCTACAAGAGGCAGAGCACCTTACAAGGCTGTTCTTACTCACGGTATGATTCTTGACGATGAATCAAGAAAGATGAGTAAGTCACTCGGTAACGGCATCAGCCCACAGGATGTTATTAAGCAGTACGGTGCTGATGTACTCAGACTTTGGGTTGCATCAACCGACTATCAGACTGATGTTCATATTTCCAAGGATATCCTCAAGCAGATTTCCGAGTCATACAGAAAAATCAGAAATACCGCAAGATACATTCTCGGTAACATTTCTGACTTTAATCCCGATACAGATATGGTTGACTTTGACAAGGTGTTGCCGATTGATAAATGGGCGCTTGCAAAGCTTAATGACCTTATCACAAAGGTTAGAACTTCATACGATAATTATGAGTTCCATATTGTATATCACAGCATTCACAACTTCTGTGTTGTTGATATGTCTAACTTCTATCTTGATGTTCTCAAGGACAGACTTTATACAGAAAAGGCTGACAGCCTCTCAAGAAGAGCCGCTCAGACCGTAATCTATGTTATCCTTGACGCAATGACAAGAATGATTGCTCCGCTCCTTGCCTATACATCAGATGAAATTTGGAAATACATGCCTCATTCCTCAAATGAGAATGCAGAACACGTTATCTTTAATGAGATTCCCGAAAACATCGCTATTGATGTTGACGATAAATTTATGGCTTTCTGGGACAGAATCCACGAACTCCGTGATAATGTTAAAAAGTCACTCGAATCCCTTATAAAGGATAAGACAATTAAGGGTTCGCTTGAAGCAAAGGTAACACTTTGTGCTGGCGGCGAAACACTTGAATTTCTTAAAAAGGCTGAGCCTGAGCTTTGTGCCGCATTCATAGTTTCCGAAGTTGAAATTGTTGATAACGGCGGTGAGCTTGAAATCAAACCTGAAAAAGCTGAGGGTGAAAAGTGCGAGCGTTGCTGGGTTATCAGCAAGACGGTGGGTCAGTGTGCAGAGCATCCTACAATCTGTTTCCGCTGTGTTCAGAATCTTAAATAATAACTGCTATTACAATAAATCGGTGTGATAAAACACACCGATTTATGTTTATGGAGGATAAAATGCCTGTTATTGCTCTTATAATCGGTGTGCTTTTAGCTGCCGTCGATCAGATAATAAAATATTTTGTGCTTACCTATCTTCAGCCTGTCGGTTCGGTAACTGCCATTGACGGATTACTTGATTTTACTTATGTTGAGAATAGAGGCGTTGCTTTCGGAATGTTTTCGGATATGCGTTGGTTTTTCGTAGCGGTTACTGCTGTTCTTATTGCAATAATAATATATATTATGTTCAAGAAGAAACCGTCGGGAAAGATGTTCTATATTTCTGCTGCGCTTATAATCGGCGGCGGAATAGGTAATTTGATTGACAGGATTTTTTACGGTTTTGTAGTCGATTACATCAGCGTTTCATTCTTTCCCCCTGTTTGTAATTTTGCCGATTACTGCATTACAGTCGGAACACTACTTCTTATCGTTTATGTTCTGTTTTTCTCTAATGTTATGAAATCCGAAAAAAAGGTCAACAAAAGCAATGAATGAATTTAAACTTAATTGTGAAACAAGCGGTGTACGACTTGATAAATTTATTTCGGATGCAAATATTGATTTGTCACGCTCCGCTGCTGTTAATCTTATTGAGAACGGAGCTGTGCTTGTAAACAACTCTGTTGTTTCAAAAAAGTACAAGCTTTCGCAAGGTGATATTGTTGTTGTAAATGTTCCCGACCCGACGCCTTATGAGGCTAAAGCGGAAAATATTCCTCTTGATATAGTTTATGAAGATGAATGCTTGCTTGTTGTGAATAAGCCAAAGGGAATGGTGGTGCATCCTGCCGCAGGAAATTATGACGGTACTCTTGTAAATGCTTTGCTTTATCATTGCGGTGACAGCCTTTCGGGAATTAACGGCGTACTTCGTCCCGGCATTGTTCACCGCATCGACAAGGATACAAGCGGTCTTTTGATTGTTGCAAAAAATGATTTTGCTCACCGTTCTCTTGCAGAACAAATTAAGGAGCATTCTTTTACAAGGGAGTATGAGTCAATTGTATTTGGTAATCTGAAAAATGATGAAGGAACAGTTGACGCTCCAATCGGAAGAAATCCTAAAGACAGAAAGAAAATGTGTGTTATCGAAAAGAACAGCAAAAATGCGGTTACTCATTATTCGGTAATAACAAGGTATAAAGGTTACACACATATAAAATGCATGCTTGAAACAGGTCGTACTCATCAAATTAGGGTGCATATGGCTTATATAGGTCATCCCGTGTCGGGTGATAAGGTGTATGGCGTAAAGAATGAAAAAGTTGATTTTGAAGGACAATGCCTTCATGCAAGAAAAATCGGTTTTATTCATCCAAAAACCAGTGAATATATTGAATTCACTTCCGAATTGCCTGATTATTTCAAAAAATATCTTAAAAAGCTTGAGAATATATCATCACATTAATCGGAGCTTTACGGGATATATTCCGATTTTTTAAACTAAATTGAAAAAACACTTGCATTATTATTCCGTATGTGGTATTATATTAAAGCATTTGAAACCGTCGTAACTCTCGACGAGGTTCAAATAACGGTTTAACCGTCATTTTGATGTGACAGTCCGCTGCTCGTTTGAGTAAGAATGTCGGAAAAATAAGGAGGATAAAAAATGGACGCATTAAAGACTATTGCTGCAGCAAGCGTGAAGGAAACAACACCTTAGTTCAGCGTAGGTGATACCGTAAAGGTATCAGTAAACATTCGTGAAGGCGAAAGAGAAAGAATCCAGATGTTTGAGGGTACTGTTATTGCTAAAAGAGGCAGTGGCGTAGCTGAAACATTTACTGTAAGAAGAGTAGCTTACGGCGTTGGTGTTGAAAGAGTATTCCCTCTCCATTCACCCAATGTTAAAGATGTACAGGTTGTTCGTTACGGTAAGGTTCGCAGAAGCAAGCTCTACTATCTCCGTGACAGAGTTGGTAAGGCTGCTAAGGTTAAAGAGCAGATTCGTAAGTAATTCACGAAATCAAAAGGGACTTTTAAAAGTCCCTTTTTTTACTATTTTTCTTTATAGCAGGTGACAAAGTTGAAGAAAAGCAAAAATAATGTCAATGAGGCTAATATGGCTGTGCTTCAGCCTGAGGGTGTGAACGATTCTTCAGATATCAATCCTGAAATGTATGTGGATAAGAAGCCGTCAATTTCCGAAAAACAATTTCTTGTTGCAAAAGAGGAAGGCGCAATGTCCGGTTTTTATGACTGGGTAAGATGTATCCTGTTTGCAATTTCGGTTGTTGTGGTTTGCCTTATCTTTTTGTTCCGCCTTGTTGATGTTGAAGGCAGATCAATGAATAACACACTTGCCACTAACGACAAGGTTATCGTAACAAATCTATTCTACACTCCCCAAAATAACGATATCGTTGTTATTTCTCACGGTGCAGAGTATAAAAGTCCGATTATTAAGCGTGTTATCGCTGTTGCGGGACAGACTGTTAAGGTCGATTATGACAACGACCAAATCATAGTTGACGGTGTTGTTCTTGATGAACCGTACATAGAGGGTTCAACCTACGGCAACAATATAGGCGACAATGAAATTCCGGAGGTTATTCCTGAGGGCAAAATTTTTGTTATGGGTGATAACAGAAAGGATTCAATGGATAGCCGCAGTACAAAAATCGGTCTTATAGATGTTGATGATGTAATCGGTAAGGCACAGTTTGTAGTTTATCCGTTCGACCACTTCGGCTATCTGTACTGATGCTAAAGATTGTAAAAATTTAATGTTAATTTAAATTTTGATATTGTGAAAAGCTTATTTCTGTTTTATAATAGAAATAAGCTTTATTTTTTACGGAGGGTTATATGCCTCAAAAACCTAAAAAGAATAAAATCAGAATTAAAATTAACGATAAAAAAATCACGGATTATATGTTTGATTTTACACGGACAATAATTTTTGTGTTTGCAATTATATCCGTGGCGTTTACTTTTATCATCAGAGATGCCAATGTTGTGGGAAATTCGATGCTTGACACGCTCCACAGCGATGATAAAATTTTCATTACAAATTTTATGTATGAGCCAAAATGCGGCGATATTGTAGCTATTAACGCTGAAAATCAGATTGAAAAGAGAATTATAAAGCGGGTTATAGCCGTTGAAGGACAGACGCTTGTTGTGGATTACAGTAAAAATGCAGTTTATGTTGACGGTATAAAAATTGATGAACCGTATGTTTCTTCTTTAACACGAGAGCCGTCAAATCCATTGCAAATTCCGTATGTTATCCCTGAAGGTTATATCTTTGTAATGGGTGATAACAGACTTGATTCACTTGATAGTCGTTACTCAGAAATCGGACTTATTGATGAAGAAACAGATGAGGTGTGTCTGTCGATGATGTAATCGGAAAAGCACAATTTATATTTTTCCCGCTTGACAGATTCAAGTATTTATATTAACAGAAAATTTTTAAAGGATGTACATATATGAGCGAAATGCAGACTATTCAATGGTTCCCCGGTCATATGACCAAAACAAAAAGACAGATTCAGTCAAGTCTTAAACTTGTTGATGCTGTCGCAGAAATTATTGATGCAAGAATTCCTGTCAGCAGTCGTAACCCCGACCTTGCAAAACTTGTTCAGAACAAGCCGAGAGTTATTCTTCTCAATAAATGCGATATGGCTAATCAAACTGCCACGAAAATGTGGATTGACTATTTTAAAAAGCAGAATCTTGTTGCTATCCCGGTTGACTGTAAAAGCGGCAGAGGTCTTGACAAATTTGCACCTGCCGTAAATACGGTTATGAGCCATAAGATTGCAAGATTAAAAGAAAAAGGAATGGTAAATCCCACAATCAGAATTATGATTGTCGGTATTCCGAATGTAGGCAACTCTTCTTTTATCAATAAAATGGTAAAGAAGAACCGTGCAAAGGTTGAGGACAGACCGGGCGTTACAAGAGGTAATCAATGGTATACAATTGCAAAGAACCTTGAAATGCTTGACACTCCGGGTGTGCTTTGGCCAAAGTTTGACGATAAGACAGTCGGAGAGCATCTTGCGTTCACAGGTGCGGTTAAAGACCAAATTCTTGATATCGAACTTTTGGCGGTAAGACTTCTTGATTTCATCAAGGAACTCAAGCCTGCTGATTTTATAACAAGATTTAAATTAGAAAACGAAGATATTGAAAATATTGATTCATACGAGCTTTTGAAAATGATTGGCAAAAAGAGAGGTATGCTTGTTTCAGGCGGTGAGATAGATACCGAGAGAGCTGCAATTATGTTGCTTGATGAATTCAGAAGTGCAAAGCTTGGCAGAATTACAGTTGAAATGCCGCAGGGGAGATAACAATGGATTGGCTTGAATATGAAAATAAAAATATTGCAAGAGGTTTTCTGAATATCTGCGGTGTTGATGAAGCCGGCAGAGGACCGCTTGCAGGACCTGTGTGCGCCGCCGCAGTTATACTTCCCGAAAACACTGTCATTGAAGGAGTCAATGATTCAAAAAAGCTTTCTGAAAAAAAGAGAGAGGCTTTGTTTGATGTAATAAAGGAACAGGCATTGGCATACAGCATTGCATTTGCAAGCGTTGAAGAAATTGAGGAAATGAATATTCTTAATGCTGCTATGCTTGCAATGAAACGGGCAGTTGAAGAACTTGAACCAAGGGCTGATTATGCTATGATTGACGGCAACAGAATGCCTCCGTTGTCAATTGAAGGCGAATGTATTGTAAAAGGCGATGCAAAGTCAATGTCAATCGCCTGTGCGTCAATTCTTGCCAAGGTATCAAGGGACAGACTTCTTTATGAATACGACAAAGAATTTCCTCAGTACCTATTTGCAAAGCATAAGGGTTACGGCACAAAGGCTCATATTGAGGCGATTCTTAAATACGGACCGTGTAAGTATCACAGACCGAGTTTCTTGAAGAAAATATATAATAAGAAATGATTTTTACTACTAAACAAACAGGTGATAAGGGAGAGGCTTATGCCGCAAAATATCTGAAAAAGCATAAGTATAAAATTATTGCCAGAAATTATAAAAAGCCTTACGGCGAAATAGATATCATAGCCGAGAATAAGGAAGTAATTGTCTTTGTTGAGGTTAAAACAAGAAAAGAGAATTCTCTTACACAACCCGTTGATGCGGTTAACCGTAAAAAGCAGATGAAAATTTTAAAAACTGCCGATATGTATATGTATGAAAACAATATAGATAAAGAATGTCGATTTGATGTATGCGAAGTTTTTGTCAACAGTGATAATCTTAAGCTTGTCGGCATTAATTATATTGAAGATGCATTCTGACGGGAGGTTGCCATGAATTTTTTTGACTTGCATTGTGACACGCTCTATAAGGCAGTAACCGAAAAGTCCGAACTGGATAATCCCTCATATGAAGTGAAATTAAACAATAATTCCAAATCCCACAGGTTACAGTGTTATGCTATATGGTTGCCCGACACGCTTGACAGTAATGAGGCGGAAAAATTGTTCTTTGAATCGGCTGATTACCTGAAATCCGAATGTAACCGACTTGGAATTGAATTGTTAGGTATCGGTGAATTTACAGATAATGCTTTTTTAAAGTATCGAAACTCAGCGTTTTTTACAGTAGAAAACGGAAAAGCATTGAACGGCAAAATCGAGAATGTAAAACGATTTGCGGAAATCGGTGTCAGAATAATGACTCTCACATGGAATGAGATGAACGAGATCGGTTCAGGCGTTTTATCGGAAGATAAATGCGGTTTAACGGACTTCGGAAAAATTGCAGTAGCCGAAATGGAAAAGTACGGTATTGTAATTGATATATCCCATGCAAGCGATGAACTGTTTTATCATGTTGTCAATCAGACGAATAAGCCGTTTATCGCAACTCATTCAGATTCACGGACAATTACTCAAAATCCGAGAAATCTTACAGATGAGCAGATTGAAATTATAATACAGAGAGGCGGACTTATAGGTCTAAATTTGCACAATGCTTTTCTTAATAATAATCCGGATAAAGCATGCATGAATGATATTTTAAAGCATTGCGAATATATGCTGTCACTCGGATGCGAAAATTCTCTTTGCTTCGGTACGGATTTTGACGGCTGCGATTTGCCGAGTGATATTGTCGGAAGCGATTCAATCGGCGAAATTTATGAACTTTTTCTTAGAAATAACTACAACGAAAGCGTTTTGAAAAAGATTTTTTACGAAAATGCGTATAATTTCTTTGAAAACTTTGACAATCAGCGAATAATGTAGTAAAATACTTGATGTTTAAAGCAATTTGAAAGGAAGATTTCAATGTTATACAACAGCACACAAAATGCCAAAGAAGTAGTTTCTGCGGCACAGGCCATTGCACAGGGTATTTCAAAGGACGGCGGACTTTTTGTACCGCAGGAATTTCCTAAGTATGATGAAAATACCTTCAAGGCACTTTTGAAAACAGATTACAAGGGAAGAGCAAAGAAAGTATTTTCTGATTTTCTTTCTGATTTCACAGAAGAGGAAATCAGCGATTGCGTAGAAAAGGCTTATACAGCTCAGAAATTCGGCGGTGAAAATCCTGCTCCTATTTCATACTGTAATCTTGACGGAACAACCCTGAATATTCTTGAACTCTGGCATGGTCCTACATGTGCGTTTAAGGATATGGCACTCCAGATTCTCCCGCATCTTCTCACAAAGTCACTCAAGAAGAAATATGATGGCAAGACAGCTGTTATTCTCGTTGCTACATCAGGCGATACAGGCAAGGCTGCTCTTGAAGGCTTTAAAGATGTTGAACACACAAAGATTGTTGTTTTCTATCCTGTTGACGGTGTAAGTCCGATGCAGAAGCATCAGATGAATACTCAGGAAGGTGAAAATGTTCGTGTTTGTGCAATCAAGGGTAACTTTGATGACGCTCAGACTGGTGTTAAAAAGATATTCACTACACCTTCGGTTGCAGAAAAGCTCGCTGAGAATAATATGCTTTTCTCATCAGCAAACTCAATCAACTGGGGCAGACTTCTTCCGCAGATTGTTTACTATATTTCGGCTTACTGCGATCTTGTAAATGACGGTAAAATCAAGCTTGGCGACAAGATTAATGTTGTTGTTCCGACAGGTAACTTCGGTAACATCCTTGCATCATACTATGCAAGTCTCATGGGACTTCCAATCAACAAGTTCATTTGTGCGTCAAACTCTAATAATGTTCTTACAGATTTTATCAAAACAGGCGTTTATGATAAGAACAGAAACTTCTATACAACAATTTCACCTTCAATGGATATCCTCGTTTCAAGTAACCTTGAAAGACTTCTCTACAAGCTTTCAGGTGATAATGACGAAGTTACAAGAGGCTGGATGAATGCACTCAAATCAGAAGGCAAGTATGAAGTAAGTGATGATGTAAAGGCTGTTATCAACGAAAAGTTCTACGGCGGATTCTGTGATGATAAGAACACAGAGGCTACAATTCACGAGATGTTTGAGCAAGATAAGTACCTTTGTGATACTCACACAGCTGTTGCAATCAATGTGTACAAGCAGTATGTTGAGGAAACAGGCGACAAGACACCGTCTGTAATTGCGTCAACTGCAAGTCCGTATAAATTCTCTAAGGCTGTTCTTGAGGCTGTTGAACCAAACGCAACACTTCCTGAAACAGAATTTGATATGGTTGATGAACTTCATGAGGTTTCCGGTGCCGAAGTGCCTGCACCTCTTGCAATCTTAAAAATAAAACTGCTCGATTCTCTGATGTTACAGAAGTTAATGATATGGAGAATTATGTTCTCGGAGCACTCGGTATAGATTAATGGCATTATTTGCTATAGCGGATTTACATCTTTCGCTTGGTGAAGATAAGCCTATGGATGTTTTCGCGGGCTGGAACGATTATATTTCAAGACTTGAAAATAACTGGAGAAAGCTTGTTACCGATAATGACACTGTTGTTGTGTCGGGCGATATTTCCTGGGCAATGAAACTTGAAGAAACTCTTACGGATTTTACTTTCATAGAAAATCTTCCCGGTAAGAAAATTTTCAATAAAGGCAATCACGATTATTGGTGGAGCACCAAGACAAAAATGGATGTGTTTCTGAAAAATAATTCACTTGATTCGATATCTATCCTTTTCAATAATTCATATGTTGTTGACGATTATGCAATTTGCGGTACAAGAGGATGGTTCCTTGAGAATGAATCTCAAAATGATATAAAAGTCCTGAACAGGGAAGTCGGCAGACTTGAAATGTCAATACAATCAGCTATAAAAACAGGAAAGGAACCGATAGTGTTTTTACACTATCCTCCTGTTTACGGAACAACAAAATGTGACGAAATATTTAATGTTCTTTTGAAATATGACATCAAAAAATGTTATTACGGACACCTTCACGGAAAAAAGAATATGAGGTTTGCGATTGAAGGTGAATACGAAGGTATTGATTTTAAGCTGATTTCTTGTGACAGGTTGTCATTTATGCCAATTTTAGTCAGATAAATTCTGTATTTTCTATTGGCAAAATTATTTTGTTGTGATATAATAAGATGATTTCTTGATTTTGAATTTAAACTTTGGAGGAATATTAAAATGGCATTAAAGGAATGTACAAAAAAAGAACAGGCTAATTCATATGAATTAGAGGTTAATGTTGACGGTGAAACTTTTG
>OGZM01002201.1_pt1 | contig 11283 bp, 7 predicted proteins | sample 1576821 | NCBI WGS metagenome assembly OGZM01 (sample SAMEA3541491, study PRJEB24748) | human gut metagenome | biome: human gut; feature: human-associated habitat; material: faeces | place: China | collected 2012
GGCCATCTAACTGGCCGCGCGGCGCCATCCGATATCCTTACGGCACCGTGCTCGTGTTAGAAGCAGGTAAACCCCGTGTTAGCCCTCGAGTGCCCTGGCGCCCAAGGCGATGGCACCAAGCACGCCCTGGTTGCCGTCGCAGGCGGGCGACACGATATAGGTATCGATATCCGCGAGCTCGGGCGTCGCCAGATACCCGTTAATCTGCTCGAGTACCTTGGCGCGCACGCGAGCCATGAGTTTGGGGGCGTGATCGGGCACGCCACCGCCCAACACGATGCGCTGCGGCGAGAGCGTGTAGATATACGTGCATATACCTTGGGCGATGTACATACTCTCGAGCTCGAGGAATCCTTCATCGTCGGCCATGTCGGACGCCCGCTCCACGCCGTACCGGGCGACCACGGCGGGACCGGCGGCGAGGCCCTCGAAGCAGCTCTCATGACTCGGGCAGTTGCACGCGAAGCCCTCATCGCCGGGCACGCGCGCAAGCGCGATATGCCCGGCCTCGGGATGCAGCATGCCGTGGAGCAGATGCCCGCCAACGTACACACCCGCGCCAATGCCGGTGCCCACCGTGATGTAGATCACGTTGTCGAGGCCCTTGCCCGCACCGTATATGACCTCGCCCAGGCATGCACCGTTCACGTCGGTGTCGTAGCCGCAGGGTACGTTGAGCCCACGGGCCATTTCGCCAAGGAAGTCATAGCCGCGCCAAGCGATCTTAGGCGTTTGCAGGATGTGACCGTAGTCGGGCGATTTGGGATTGACCGCCGTGGGACCAAAGGCAGCGATACCCAGAGCGGCGATCCCCTTATCGGCGAACCACTCGACCATGGCGGGAACCGTCTTCGCTGGCTCTTCCGTGGGAATGCTCGCACGTTCCACGATCGTTCCATCGGCATAGCCGGTCGCCAGCACCATCTTGGTGCCACCCGCCTCGATCGCACCGATCAACTGCTGGTCCATAACGCCCTCCCTCGGGTCGGCCTCATCCGTCACCCCAGTATAAAACTCCAATACCCGTCCATATGGTCAACGGAGGTGATTGGTACCTCATTTGAGGAACAGGCACTAAATTGAGATACGGACATGCGAGCTACCCCAGGCGCAGCCCGACTCCTTATGCCATCTCGGCGCCATCATATACAAATATCGATAATCTGTACCAAAATCAACGTCGGCGAAGACATTTTTGAGAAACAGACGCGATTGAGACTCCCTAAGCGATGCCACGCGATGACGATATTGGACATATTTCCATTATTTGTTCGTCTTCTTTAGAACCACCGGCGCCGAGAGTTCCAACATCGCGCCCCATTGGTACAAATTGTCGTTATTTGTAAGATGGGGAGGCGGCCAACTGGCTGCCTCCCCATCAAGTGCAAGATTTGAACCTCAATTACGTGTCTGTCCCCAAATTGAGGGGCAAGGTCGGGCGCCTCGCGCAGCCGCTCGGTTTTCCAGGTGCCCCAGATCGCTCTGAAAGAGGAGGGCGCACGCCTTGCGTGCGGCGCCCGACGATTGAAGGGCGAGGTGGGGTGCCTGGAAAAGCGAGGCTACTCCAGGCGCAGGCCGACTTCCTTGAGCTGCGCTAGGCTCACCTCGGACGGAGCCGCGGACATGAGGTCGGAGCCGCTGCTGGTCTTGGGGAACGCCATGACGTCGCGAATGGAGTCGGTGCCGGCAAGCAGCATGCACACGCGGTCGAGGCCGAGCGCGAAGCCGCCCATCGGCGGGGCGCCGAACTCGAGGGCCTCCATGAGGAAGCCGAACTGCGCGCGGGCGCGCTCCTCGGTGAAGCCCATAAACTCGAGCATCCTGAGCTGCAGCTCGGAGTCGTGGATGCGCATGCCGCCACCGCCGGCCTCGAAGCCGTCCATGACGAAGTCGTAGGTGCAGGAGCCCATCTTGAGCGGGTCCTCGTCGAGCAGGTGCAGCTCGTCGATGTGGGGCAGCGTGAAGGGCTGGTGCTCCGCCTCGTAGCGCTTGCCCTCCTCGTCCCAATGGAACAGCGGGAAGTTCACGACCCACAGGAAGTCGTGGCCCTCGCGCGGGAGCTCCAGCGCGTCGGCCATGTGACAGCGCATGCCGCCGAGGATCTCGTTTGCCTCGAGGCGCGGGCCGGCGGCGAACATCACCAGGTCGCCGGGCTCGACGTCGCAGCGGCGACGGAGCTCGGCCATCTCCTCGTCGGTGAAGAACTTGACGATGGGACTGTTCATGGAGCCGTCCTCGCGGAAGGCGATCCATGCCAGGCCCTTGGCACCGAAGGTCGCGGCGACCTTGGCGAGCTTGTCGATCTGAGCACGCGGCCAGCTGCCGGCACCCTTGGCGTTGATGGCCTTGACCACGTGGCCCTGCGTGTTCGCGGCACTGGCGAACACCTTGAAGGCGGATCCGGCGAACACGTCGGTGAGGTCCACGAGCTCCATGCCAAAGCGGGTGTCGGGCTTGTCGGAGCCGTAGGTGTCCATGGCGTCCCAGTAGGAGATGCGGCGCAGCGGCGTGGGCATCTCGACGCCCACCTTGGCGAACGCGTCGGCGAGCACGTCTTCGAGCTGCGCCATGACGTCGTCTTGCTCCACGAAGCTCATCTCGATGTCCACCTGCGTGAACTCGGGCTGGCGGTCGGCGCGCAGGTCCTCATCGCGGAAGCACTTGGCAACCTGGTAGTAGCGCTCGACGCCACCGACCATGAGCAGCTGCTTGAGCAGCTGCGGGGACTGCGGCAGGGCGTAGAAGTTGCCGGGCTGCAGGCGGCTGGGCACCACGAAGTCGCGAGCGCCCTCGGGCGTGGACTTGAACAGGGCCGGCGTCTCGACCTCAGTGAAGGCGCGGTCGTGGAGAGCCGAGCGGATGGCGAAGGTGAAATCGGAGCGCAGGCGCAGGCGCGCGGCCATCTCCGGACGGCGGAGGTCCAGGTAGCGGTAACGCAGACGCGTGTCCTCAGCGGTTTCGATGCCGTCCTCGATCTGGAACGGCGGGGTCTTGGAGCGGTTGAGCACCTGCGCGTGGTCGACGAGGACCTCGATCTCGCCGGTGGCGAGCTTGGGGTTCACCGCGTCGTGGCCGCGGTCGCGCACGATGCCGTGCACGAGGATGGGCCACTCGGGACGCATGGTCTCGGCGATCTTGAAGGCGTCGCCGTCGGAGTGCTCGGGGTCGAAGTTGATCTGCGTGATGCCCTCACGGTCGCGCAGGTCGCAGAAGATCAGGCCGCCGTGGTCGCGGCGACGGCTCACCCAACCGGTGAGGGTAACCTCCTCGCCGATATTGGCGGAGCGGAGCTCGCCACAGGTGCGGGTGTGCATGGAATGCATGTTGGCGGGGTTGGTGGTGCAGTCTTGTGCCACTGCTTCCTCCTTGTTGATCTGTGCCGCCCCGTGCCGTAAGCGGGCGGCTGGTGTACAGACTGCCGGGGCGCGTAGACAGCGCGGCTCGGCATATCGCGAACACGGATTCCGGCTGCCGGGATCGACGATGAAATCGCCCCTCGCCACAGCGGCCCTCCGCGCGCGACAGCTCACTAGGATAGCGGAAAGCAGGGCACTCCATCACAGAAGAGCGCCCGGCTCACGCGGTCTTAACACGCTGGGAACATTGGAGGGTGGGGTCGGGCATGCCAATGGCAGAATTACATGGCGGCAAGAGCCCCGAACGGTTTGCCCAGCAGGTCAACCGCCCCAACACCCCGAACATCAGCTCACGAGGTCAACGGCGTCAACAAGTTCCACTCGATCAAGCCCATGCTGCCCACCCTCTTTTTGAGAATCTGGATTCATCATATCACGATTATATAAATCACGATTTGATACATTATCGGACCTACATAGACTGAAACCGAGCCGACACGTTCGACATTGCAACAGCCATCGCTTGTGTGCACATGGGTCTAATCCAGCTCCATTTAAATGGTTGGCAATGTTCCCAAATCTGACATTAGGAACTTCCACCATTCGACATTAGGAGCACATGAGCAGGGAGAATCCGCTGCTATAAAGGGACAATGCGCTGTCACCGGACGACGGACAGGCCCTATTGCCGGTCGGCGGCCCTGCTCTTCTCGAGGATGACCCGCGGGGAATCTTTTTCCAAGCCGGAGAAGAACTCGATAACGGGAATGTCCAGACCATTTGCGATCAGGACGAGATAGTCGAGCGAGAAGTTTTGATTGCCGCTTTCAACCTTATTGAGATTAGGACGGCTTACCTCGATTCGCCGGGCAAGCTCAGCCTGTGAAACTTCATGCTCTTCCCGAAGACGGCCGATGTTCTCGCCCACCTTCTTGCATACGTACTCACATGTCTCGTCTCTCTTCATGAGTCCATCGTATTGACTCATATTCCGTACAGTGTCTGATATTTCGTACATACCAGAATTGGGCTACACTGCTGTACTATATATCGTACACATGGAGAAATGGCATGGCTCAGCAGGTCAAATCAAAGCAGCGGGTGCAAGACCACGGCGAAATGCGATCGGGAGCTCCCCGATGAATCGCGTCCAAATCCCCGAACCCCTGCATGATACGACGAAAGAGGATCCTGCGCTCCAATGCATGCGCCTCTCTCCCTTCGTAAACACCTGCCTGATTGAAAATCTCGCGAAGAAGGGGGCATAGAGACGTGAAATCGTTGAGCAACGTCGGCGCGGAGCGCCTGGGAGACGCCCTCGGCGAATCCATCGACGACGGCGCGAAGTTGTCGATAATCAGCTCGTATTTCACCGTGTTCGCCTACGGGGAGCTCAAAGAGGAGCTCTCCAAGGTCGACGAGGTGCGCTTCCTGTTCAGCGAGCCCACCTTCATCAAGCGCATGGCCGACTCGAAGGAGCCGCGCGAGTTCGAGGTAGCCCGCCGCGCGCGCGAGGTCGGCGTCGGCGGCTCGGGGCTCGAGCTCACGCTGCGCAACAACCTAAACCAACGCGCGCTCGCCCGCGAATGCGCCGAGTGGATCCGCGAGAAGGGCGTCTTCAAGTCCGCCAAGACGTCCGGCGCCATTCAGCCGGGCGGCACCTACGTGGTGGAGAACCCATCCGGCGACGACCACGCCTTCATGGGCGCCGCCGCGAACTTCACGCAGGAGGGCCTCGGCTACGAGCGCCGTCCGGGAACCGTGACCTGCGTGAGCCATTTCGAGAACGCGACCGAGGCCGTCGGCCTCAAGATGATGTTCGAGTCGGTCTGGGACAACCCTGCCATGGTCGAGGAGGTCACCGCGCAGGTGGCCGCCCAGGTCGAGACGCTCTACCGCGAGAACCCGCCCGAGTTCATCTATTTCCTGACCCTGTACCACCTGTTCCGCGACTTCATGGAGGACGACGAGGACAACGGCATCCGCCCCGGCCTCAAGTTCGAGGAGTCCGTGGTCTGGAGCAAGCTCTACGACTTCCAGAAGGACGCCGTCGTGGGCGCCATCCGCAAGCTGGAGAAGTACAAGGGCTGCATCATCGCCGACTCGGTGGGCCTGGGCAAGACCTACGAGGCGCTCGCCGTCATGAAGTACTACCAGGAGCGCAACGACCGCATCCTCGTGCTGTGCCCGAAGCGCCTGCGGGACAACTGGACCCTGTGGACGCAGGACAACGACGACCGCAACCCGCTGGCCGACGACCGCTTCAGCTACACGGTGCTCAACCACACCGACCTGTCGCGCTACCACGGCATGAGCGGCGAGGTGGACCTCGAGCACCTGCGCTGGGGCCACTTCGACCTCCTCGTCATCGACGAGAACCACAACTTCAGGAACAAGAGCACCGACGCGGACAAGACCGACCGCTACACGCGCCTCATCGAGGACGTCATCAAGTCGGGCCAGCGCACGAAGGTGCTCATGCTCTCTGCCACCCCGGTGAACAACCGCCTGCTCGACCTGCGAAACCAGATCGAGCTCATCACCGAGGGAGACGACGCGTACCTCGCCGATACCGATGGCATCCCGTCGATCACCCACGTGACGCGCGTCGCCCAGCAGAGGTTCAACGAGTGGAGCAAGCTCTCCGACTCCGAGCGCACGACCGAGAGCTTCGTGAACGCGGTGAACGCCGACTACTTCAAGCTGCTCGACGTGCTGACCATCGCGCGCAGCCGCAAGCACATCACGAAGTACTACGGCGCCGCGAGCGGTACCTTCCCGGCGCGCCGGCCGCCCCTGTCGTTTCAGACGCCCATTGACCTAGAAGGCGAGCTGCCGCCGATTGCCGTGCTCAACGACATGATCGCCCAGCTCACGTTCGCCCAGTACCAGGTGCTCTCCTACGTGCGCGCCGACCAGCGCCGCAAGTACGAGGACCGCTACGGGGACACGTGGGGCAAGGACTTCGAGAGCCAGGTCCACCGCACGACGGCGGTGGCCAACCTCATGCGCGTCAACGTCCTCAAGCGCATGGAGTCCTCCGTGAACAGCTTCCGCATCACGCTGCGACGAATCCTCGACGGCTGCGTCGACCTGCGCGCGAGGCTCGACGCCGACGCGTCGGGGGTCGCCTACGGCACCGAGGGCCTCGAGGACGGGTTCGACGACGACGATGCCGAGGAGTTCGAGGCCGGCGGCAAGGTGCGAGTCGACCTGCGAGACGTCGACGCCCTGCGCCTGGGCCAGGACCTCGACTTCGACATCCAGGTGCTCCGGGCCCTGCTAACCTATGCCGACGCGGTGACGCCCGAGCGCGACGCCAAGCTCGTGAAGCTGCGCGACTTCATCGCGGGCAAGGTCAGCGAGCCGTACAACCCCGGCAACCGCAAGGTGCTGGTGTTCAGCGCGTTCGCCGACACGACGGCGTACCTTTTCGAGCAGCTGGCGCCCTGGCTGAAGCGCGAGCTCGGAATCGAGTGCGCCGAGGTGGCGGGCAGCTCCAACCGGACCTACTCGCTGAAGCTTCCCAGGACCACCTTCGAGAACATCCTCGCGAGGTTCTCTCCCGTCTCAAAGGAGCTGCCGGAGAGCCAGCGGGAGCTCGGCGAGATCGACGTCGTCTTCGCGACGGACTGCATCTCCGAGGGCCAGAACCTGCAGGACTGCGACTGCCTGGTGAACTACGACATCCACTGGAACCCCGTGCGTATCATCCAGCGCTTCGGCCGCATCGACCGCCTGGGATCGAAGAACTCCCAGATCCAGCTGGTCAACTTCTGGCCGGACATCGCGCTCGACGAGTACATCCAGCTCGAGGGCCGCGTGAAGGGGCGCATGGCGCTGCTCGACGCGTCGGCAACCGGCGAGGAGAACGTGCTGGAGGCCAAGGGCAATGGAGAGATGAACGACCTCAAGTACCGTCGCCGGCAGCTCCAGCAGCTCAAGAGCGAGGTGCTCGACCTCGAGGACATCTCGGGCGGCATCTCGATCACGGATTTCGCCTTCGACGACTTCCGCGTGGAGCTCCAGCGCTACGCCAAGGAGCATCCCGGCGCGTTGGAGAACTCGCCGGCGGGACTGCACGCCGTGGCCCCCATCCCCGACGAGCTTCGCAGCGACGTGAAGCCAGGCGTGGTCTTCTGCCTCAAGCAGAACGACGAGGGCAACGATCCCAGGGACACGAACCCTGTCTTCCCGTACTACGTGGTGTACGTGTCGGCCGACGGCGAGGTCATGACGAAGCACACCCAGCCCAAGCCGGCGCTCGACATCATGCGCGCCGTCTGCTCTGGGCATCCCGAGCCCATCGCTAAGCTGTGCCGCGAGTTCAACCGCGAGACCCGCGACGGGACGAGGATGGACGCCTACACCGACCTGCTTGACGATGTCGTTGCGGCCATCACCGGAACGCAGCAGGACAAAGGCATCGAGAGCCTGTTCAGCCTGGGAGAGGTCGGCAGCGGCACCGTCATGGGCTTCAACGACTACTCGTTGGTATGTTTCGCGGTGCTGCGATGAGCGGCATCGACTGGAACGGAATCCTGCGCCTGCCCGAAGCGGCGCTCGCGGGATGCCGCCGCATTCCCAAGACGGTGCTCGTCAAGCAGGCCATGCTCACCAAGACCGAGCAGAAGAGGCTCGACAAGGTCGCGCGCCTCGAGCACTTCGCCACGGTCCAGAAGTCCACGACGCGCATCCCGCCGTACGAGGACGACGAGCGCAACGTGCAGAGCGTCGTCTTCCTCCGTTGCGAGATGACAGCCGGGACCATGGCGGTGGCCGAGGTGGCGGAGCTCGTGCACAAGTGCTTCCCGAACCCGACGGTGCTCCTGGTCGAGGCGGGCGGCTGCGCGTGCATATCGGTCGCCCTCACGCGGAGGAGCCAGGCCGAGCAGGGCGCGACGGTCGTCGACCGAGTCGACGGGCGCGTTCGATCCTGGCCGTTCAGAATACGCGGACTTCCTAGGCGCGCTGGCATTCGGGCGGCTCTCGCAGGGCGACCTCTGGGAGTACCTGGTCGACCTGTCGCGCACCGTAGCGCTGTCCCGCGCGATTGGCGGCCTGGGGTTCTACCCCGTATGCCCCGCTCGAGACCGGGAAAAGCTGATCGCCCTCACGTCGCGCTACGATGAGATGGGAGCCTCCGTCAAGCGGCTGAAGGAGCAGCGGCGGTCGAAGGACATAACGCTCAACGAGTCCGCGAAGCTGAGGATGGAAATGAAGGAAGAGGAGCGACGCCTGAGGGCGGTCGCCGATGAGATAAAGGAGATCTGCAATGGCCGTTCTAGATGAGTATATTTTGCGAGCGGCGCGCCTTTTGAGTGATGCTGCAGATGAGGATGTTGATGCGCTCTGCCGTGAAATCATGCAGGTCTTCGACCTCGACTACACTAACCCCGAGGCTTTAAAATATATCAATTCCTCAAGCTCATTTCGCTACTCGAAAAGCGACCTAGGGATGATTCTCCAGAAGCTGCGCCTAAAGCGGGAAGACTCAGACGACAAAGCGTTCGGTGCCGCATTCTGCGCAACTATAACGCAGCATATCAGGAGACTGGAGCAAGCTCTTGAAGAGGGCGTGAAAGACGACGAGCTCAAAGCCGTATACGACTCAATCGACTACGTCTACGCAAACGCGAGGGGCTACGACTCCTACACGGACGGACTAGCCTCCTATTCCTATGGGTCTTCCAATCGCAATGATTTCAACGATGAACAGACGCAACTACGTATCGACAAACTGAAGCATTTCCGTGATGAGGAGCTCCGTAAGCTGAAAATCGCCGAAGCGCAGGGCGCTAGCGTCAGCCTCACGGCATCCGCCACGAGCAACGTACAGGTCACGTTAGAGGCAACCTTTGAACAGATTGACAAATTGCCAGAGACAACGCTTTCCGATGACGAGAAGACGCTGCTCAAAGGGATGATGGGCGATCTCAACACAAAAGATAAAAGCAAACGGGGCAGCAAGCTTGACAAACTCCTGAGCTGGCTTGCCGGCAAGGGCACCGACGTTTTTATTGCCGCCATGCCCTACATAGTTCAACTAATCAAATCTCAACTTTCCTAGGAGGAGACCTCATGGGCGAGATAGAAAAGATGACTCTTGAATCGGAGAGTCTTATTGACGACCGCCTGAATAAGCTCAAGGAGCTGATGCCCGAAGTGTTCTCCGAGAGCGGAATCGACTTCGACAAACTGCGGCTGGAGCTTGGCGACGAGGTAGACGAGGGCCTGGAGCGCTATGCGTTCACGTGGCCCGGCAAGGCCGATGCCATCCGCCAGTCGCAGATGTCCAGCACTGCTACTTTGCGTCCCCGTATCGAGAAAAGCCGCAGCCGCGATGGAGAGGATGGGTCCTTCGACTCGGACAACATTTATATCGAAGGCGACAATCTCGAGGTGCTGAAGCTCCTACAGCGCGGCTACCACGGCAAGGTCAAGATGATCTACATCGACCCACCCTACAACACGGGTCACGACTTTGTCTACAAGGACAATTTCGGCAACTCTGTCGATAACTATAAGGAGCAGGCGGGACTCGCCGGCCAGTCCAACGCCGACACAAGTGGCCGCTACCATAGCGACTGGTGCTCGATGATGTACCCTAGGTTGAGACTGGCTCGAGAGCTCCTAACCGACGATGGCGTCATTTTCATTTCGATTGACGATAACGAAGACCGCAATTTGCGCATCCTCTGTGACGAGGTGTTCGGAGAGGCAAATTTCGTTTCTCAGCTAATCTGGGAACGAGCTTACTCGCCCAAGAATGACGCCAAATACGTTTCAAATAGCCATGATTATGTTCTCGTATACGCCAAATCCATTGAGCGCTTTGTGATTGGACGCCTGCCGAGAACAGACGAGGCAAACGCCCGCTACAAGAATCCAGACAACGACCCTCGAGGCGTTTGGAAGCCAAGCGACCTCAGTGTAAAGACTTACAGCCCAGATTCCGACTATCCAATCACAACGCCCTCGGGGCGTGTTGTAGAGCCTCCAGCAGGACGCTGCTGGAGGCTCTCGCGAAACGCGTTTCGCGAGAGACTCCAGGATAACCGCATTTGGTTTGGCCCAAACGGCGACAGCGTCCCTTGCATCAAGCGTTTCCTAACAGAGCTCAAATATGATGGAATGGCTCCAACTTCAATCATGTTTTACAAAGAAGTGGGTCACAGCCAGGAAGGCGCCAAGGAGCTCGTATCTCTATTTGACGGAAAGGGCTATTTCGATGGACCGAAACCGACGAAACTACTTCAGCGCCTGATAACCCTTGCGAATCTGCTAATGTGCGATAAAGAAGTAATAGAAGTGTAAAAAATTTTGCCGTTCCTATCCGGCACTTAGGGCTGTGTCGGATAGGTCAGGCGTTAGGCTTCCGGCAAGTCTATCTTGCCGACAAAGCTGTAATAAATCTCAATGTCCTGCCTGCGGGTGCCGTTCTCGTCATAGCTGCACTCATGCACGACGATTTTCTCAATCATTTCCCGCAAGAGGGTGGGGGTCAATTCTTCAAAAGCAAGGTGCTTTCTCACAATCCCCATGAATTTCTCGGCGTTGACGGTGGCGGCCTGCGACTTGGAAAGTTCCTCCTGCAAAGCGGCAGCCCGGTCTTTCAGTTCCCGCTGCTCCTGCTCATAGTCCGCCGACAGCTCCATGAAACGCTCGTCGCTGATTTTGCCGCTTACATTGTCCTCATACAGCCGCTTGATAATGCGGTTCACTTCGGCAATGCGTGTCTGGGCCTGTTCAAGCTGCTTCGTGGCTGCGGCGGTCTTTCTCTTGCCGCCGATTTCGTTCTGCTGGATGAGCAGCTTTACAAAGCGGCTCTCATGCCTGGCGGCGTATTCCGTCACTTGCCGGAGATTGGAAAGCACGCCCGCCGTCAAAAGGTCGGTGCGGATAAAGTGTGCCGTACAGTCACGGG
>OGZM01002202.1_pt1 | contig 11268 bp, 9 predicted proteins | sample 1576821 | NCBI WGS metagenome assembly OGZM01 (sample SAMEA3541491, study PRJEB24748) | human gut metagenome | biome: human gut; feature: human-associated habitat; material: faeces | place: China | collected 2012
GCCTCGGCGGCAAGGATCACCGCGACGGCTCGCTGGCTTACTATTTCAGTGAGCCGGTGGTCTGCAACGATGCAAAGGGCGTCGGCCCGCTGGTGCTGGCCTACACCGAGATGATCGCACGGAAGTGACCTCTCCCATATAGCAGAAGACCTCCGCAGCCTTTCAGGGCTGCGGAGGTCTTTTTTACATTGGAATTTATTGTTTCTGTTCAGAGCCAAAGAAATGCAGGACCCTCAGCGGAGCCTCCGCATCCAGTGTAAATCTTCCCGTTCCAGCGGGGACAAAGAGCTGGTCGGTCTTTTTCAGAGGCAGGCTGCGGCCGTTTGCGCTCAGGGTCCCTGCGCCTTCCAGCACATAGATGCCGCTGCCGCGGGGCGGGCAGTCCACCGTCAGGGTGTCGGAGACGTTTACTTCGTCCAGACGGAAGAGCGGCGTATTGCGATAGCCCACCAGCGTCGTGATGCTTCCGCCCGCCGTTTTCAGCACCGTTTCCGGTTCAATGAACCAGCGGTCGTGGATCTCCTCGCGGCTGTGCGGCTCATAGTGGAAGCATTCGAACATCGTTTCAAAGCCCAGCCCCTGATGGCACATACTGTCGGCCACGGCAAAGCCGCTGGGCGTCGTGCGCTCCACCCGGATCGTATAATCCGTCGGCTCCTGGATCTCCACGAGGAAACAGCCTGCGCCGATGGCGTGGGGCATACCGCCCTCGATCAGGATGGTGTCGCCCGGATGCACCGGGTATTTCTGCATCCCGGCCAGCATCCCGGGAATATCCTGCGCGTGGAACAGCGCTTCCCACCGCGCGCGGGTCATGTCCGGCTGGAAGCCGTAGTAGATGCAGGGCTCTTCGCCGTTCACGGGGTGGCCGCTGAGGATGTGCCAGCACTCGGTCTTGCCGTACTGGCTCTGGAACAGCCGCAGGGCTGTCGGCTTGTCGGGATGCACCTGCAGAGTCAGGCGCTCGGCGCTGTCGATGAGCTTGGTCAGCACGCCGAGGGTGGGCTGCGCTGCACCTTTGCCGAGATAGCCCTCCGTATCGCTTTCCAGCACCGATTTCAGGGTGACGTCGGTGCCGCGCAGGTGGCTCATGCCCTCTTCGGGGAATTGCTCCCGTCCGGCGTTGCGGGCGGCGACGGTGGAAAGTATCCACTCTTCGGGGAAATGCCCGTCCTCGCCGTTGGAGTCACCGTGCAGGGCGTCCAGCATCCGGCCTCCCAGATAGGTGCGCCACGCCCGGGGGTTGTCCAGCAGGAACGGGAAATCTGTTGTCGGTTTCATAAAAACCTCCATAAAAGGCACAGAGCCTGCCTTTCCAAGGCAGGAAAGACAGGCTCTGCTTAATAGATAGAAGAATCGGAGAGATGTGGAACGCTTGATTTAAGCGCCGTACACGAGGTTCGGCAGGAAGAGCACCGCCTGCGGGAAGAATATCATGAACAGGATGACACACACGATCGCGAGGTAGAAGGGCCAGCCTTTCTTGAAGGTCTCCTCAATGGGACACTCCATGATGTCAGACACGGCATACAGCGCGGTGCCGACAGGGGGAGTCATGACGCCGAAGGTGACGGTGGTCATCATGATCATGCCGAACACGACTTCGTTGACGCCGATGCTGCGCATGACGGGCAGCAGGATGGGGGTCAGGATCAGGGCGATAACGGTGGTCTCCATGAACATACCGCAGATCAGCAGGAAGACGACGACCAGCAGCAGCAGGATCGCGCTGTTGCTGGTGATGCCCAGCAGAGCGTTTGCAATGGTGACCGTGATGTTATCGAACACGATGCCGTAGCCGAACACGCCGGAGAACGCCAGAATGATGGTGATGACGGTGATGTCCTTCACGCTGTCGCGCAGGGTCTGCAGCAGGCTCTCCCAAGTCAGCTCGTGGTAGAACACGGTGCCGACCAGCAGGGCGTATGCGCAGGCAAAGGAGCCGGACTCGGTGGGGCTCATGATGCCGAAGCGGATCAGGACGATCAGCAGGACAGGGAACAGAATGGCCCAGATACTATCCAGCAGAGCCTTCAGGATCTCAGACAGCGGAGCCGGATGGTCATGCTCGGGCTTGTAGCCGAAGCGGCGGGCTCTCCAGGTGACGCCCAGCATCAGCAGCACGCACATCAGGACGCCGGGGACCCAGCCAGCCATGAACAGACGGCCAATGGACACCTCGCCGACGGTGCCGTAGATGATCAGGCCCATGCTCGGCGGAATGGTGGCGACGATCAGGCCGGACAGGCCGTTGATGGCGGCAGACCAGCCGCGGTCGTAGCCCAGACGGGTCATCTCAGGTCCGAGGATGCGGCACTCCATCGAAGCATCTGCAACCGCAGAACCGGAGACGCCGCCCATCAGGGTGGACATCAGGCAGGAGACCTGACCGATGTTGCCGTACATATGGCCGGTGCAGGCGTTGGCAAAGCGCATCAGGCGCTTGGTGATGCCGCAGCTGTTCATCAGGTTGCCGGCCAGAATGAACAGGGGGATGGCCAGCATGGTAAAGCTCTGAGAAGTGGAAATGGATTTCTGCACCAGAACGGTCATGGGCAGGTCGCGGATCATAAAGAACGAGAAGCCCGACAGACCGATGGAGAATGCCACGGGCATACCCAGCAGCAGAAACACAAAGAAGATACCGATTGCAATAAACATTAGCCGACGTCCCTCCCTGCTTCGTGTTTGACTTCCTGACCAGCAGGCGTCTTGACGCGCTCAATGATGTTCCGGATGGTGGAGATGAGCATAAAGAAGGAGCCGACAGGCACAGCCATCGTGACCCAGCTGTAGCTGATGTGCAGAGAAGTGATCTGACGCGCCCAGCCGGAAGTGGTCATGCCGTAGCCGTAGTAGATCAGCACGCAGAGGAACGCTGCGATGATGACCTTGAACAGGATGTCCAGCACCTTCTGCACCCCGGCGGGGAACTTCTTGACGAACAGATCAACGCCGATCAGGCCGGAGCCGCGCATGGCGACGTCGCTGCCGAGGAAGATCAGCCATGCGAAGGCGATCAGTGCAACGTCCTGTGCCCAGTTCAGCGGATGGCCAATGGTACGCATCAGCGCCGAAACAAAGACGAGGACCGCAATGCCTGCAACCAGGATCAGAGCGATCAGCTCTTCCAGCTTACAGACTTTTTCATAAAATTTCTTCATAGAAAGTCGTCCTTATTCACAATACCTCCTGCACAGCGAGCTGCCATGCAGGAGGACATTTACGTTATGGTCGATTCAGCTTTTTAAGGGATCAGGCCTCGACGCCGGCTTCCTTGTACAGCTGCTCGCGCAGCTCGGTCCAGCCCAGCTTCTCGTATGCGGGCTTGACAGCCTCACGGAAGATGTCCTTATCGACCTCGACGATGGTCATGCCGTTGTCGGTCAGGGTCTTCTCCATGTCATCCTGAGCAGCGATGATGTCCTGAGCATTGTTGTATGCGCAGTCGTTGAAGTCCTTCTTCATGACTTCCTGATACTCGGCGGGCAGCTTGTCGAACCATGCCTGACCGCAGATGACCATGTTGAACAGGTTGATGTGCTCGGTCTTGCTGACGTACTCGCAGACCTCGTAGATCTTGCTGGAAACAGCAGAGGTGTACTGGACTTCGCAGCCGTCGATGGACTTGGTCTGGATGCCGTTGTAGACCTCAGACCATGCGATGTTGTACGGGGTAGCGCCCATAGCGGAGATGGACTCAACGTACGGGTCAGCACCGGGGGTGCGGATGACAGCGCCCTTCAGATCGGCGGGGGTGTTGTAAGCCTTGTGGCCCATGAAGGAACGAGCACCGTCGTAGTAGTTGTAGCACAGGCCGCAGATGCCGTTGTTGGCCAGGTCAGCGTCCCAGCCCTTGAAGGTGTCGGTAGCCATCAGCTTCATGCCGTCCTCGTAGTTGTCCACGATGTAGGCCATGTTCATGATGCCGATGTCGTTGACGTAGCTGGACAGACGGCCTGCGTCGGTCAGGACGGCGATGCCCATGCCCTGCAGAGCCTGGTCGATCATGTCTTCCTCACCGCCCAGCTGGCTGGAAGGATAGATGGTGACCTTCACATGGCCGTCGGTGTCAGCAGCCACCTTGTCGGCAGCAGCCTGCAGGCCCTGATAGATCATGGAAGTATCGGTCTGGGTGGTGGAGAGCTTCAGCTCAAAGACCTCACCGGATGCAGCAGAACCGGCAGTGGAGCCGGAAGCAGCGGTGCCGGCGGTAGAAGCGGAAGAACCGCCGCAGGCGGTCAGGGCAGCAGTTGCAGCCATAGCGCCGCAGACAGCGAGAAACGAACGACGAGAGATCTTCTTCATGTGATTTTTCCTCCTGATTTTTCCAAACAGATCTTGCTCTTCTCGGATGAGCCTCGCGCAGGCCCATCTGATTTTCATGGCTCTATCATACCATGTTCATGTCCTGTTCACAGCTGTAGAATGTCACAAGCAGAATATGACATTCTGCCAAACAAAACATGACAAATGTCATTTCTTTCGTCAAATAGTCGAATAAAAGCCCGCTTTTATGCAGCAGTTTGCACAAAAGCGGGCTTTCTGCGTGGATTTTTTGTCAGCTTGTCAATGCGACGTCGAGCTGCTGCTGAATTTGCAGCAGCTGCAATTCAAAGTTCTTGTCTGCCGACATGGCCTCGGTGATCAGGCGGTCGGCGCTCTCCATCGCCTGATGATACCGCGCAAAGCGGGGCGTGGCAAGCGTATCCTCCATGATTGCAGGCAGAGTAGACATTCCGCGGGAGGCGGTGTCCTGCGAGTCCAGCTGAAGCAGCCGGGCGACCTCATCCGATTCCGTAACACTGTGCAGGGCGGACACGCCGCTCAACTCGGTGTAGACCATCGTCTGCATCTCCTCCGTGCAGGCAATGGTCTTCAGCAGCTCCCACGCCAGCCGGGAGTGCTTTGTGCGCTGGCTGATGCCCAGCATGAGGGTGCTCAGCCGGGAGTAGTTGCCGCCGCCGACGCTTGTGCCGCTGGGCATGGCGATGCAGTCCCACTCAAAGTTCGACGAGCGCTTGATGCGCCACGGATACGGCTCATAGCTGCGGTACTCGGAAAACAGCATCGGGCGGAACGCCACTCTGCCCTCGTCGAAGGTCTTTTCGCTCAGATCCGTTCCGGCGTTGAGCTGGTAGATCTTCCGTGCAAACTGCATGGCGGACTCCTGTGCGCTCTGGTTCAGCAGGCAGTGCTGGCCGTCCTCACTGAACAGCGAACAGCCGTTGGCCACCAGCGCCTCTTCCCAGCCGTAATCGTAGACGCCGAACTGGTCAACGATGCCGTCCCCGTCCGTGTCTCTCGTCAGCTGCTCACACAGGCTGTAAAACTCATCCCACGTCCAATCGTTATCCGGAATGCGGATGTGCTCCTTTTGGAGCAGTGTCTTATTGATGAACATCATCTGCGGCACGCATTCCAGCGGCAGCGCATACTGTTTCCCCTTGTCGGCTCCGGCCTGCAATGCCGCCGGGTAAAAGCCGCTCAGATCCGCTTCCGGGTCTTGCTTCATGAACGGGTCCAGCTCCCGCAGGGAAGCTGTATCGCTGAAAATTACAAGGTCCTCGGGAAGGATCACCATCACATCCGGCTCCTGCCCCAGCAGGTACTGGCCGCTGAGCCATTCGGTGTAGTCTTCGACCCGGATGCCGCTGGTGTACTCGACTTTCACGTTGGGGTGCTCTGCCTCAAACTTTTCAATGGCGGCGTCAATAAAGGTATAGTAGTTCTCGCCCGGGACATCCCAATAGCTGTCACACGGGAAGCCGATGTGCAGCACCACCGGACGGCTGGCAGCCGCCAGAATGATGACCGCTGCCAGCAGAAAGGGCAGCGCGGCTTTCCAGTACCGGCTCATACGTCTGCCTCCGGCTGGCTGTTCTGGTTCTGCACCGCCCAGATGGCCAGCTGGGTGCGGTCACGGAGTTCCAGCTTGCGCAGGATGCTGCTGATGTAGTTGCGCACCGTGCCTTCGGAGAGATAGAGTCTGCCCGCGATCTCCTTGTTGGAGAGGCCGCAGCCCACCTCGCGGATGACCTGCCACTCCATCTTGGTCAGCTCCAGCGCATTCTTTTTGTTCACGCGCACCTGCACGTCGCCCTGTGCCATGCGGGAGAACATCTGCAAGACCTTGGACGCCACATCCGGGGCGATGATGGAGCCGCCCCGCGCGGCCTCCCGCACGGCGTTGGTCAGGCCGTCCACCGAGACGCCCTTGAGCAGGTAGCCGGAAGCGCCGTACCGCAGAGCGTCAAACACATAATCGTCATCGTCAAAGGTGGTCAGGATGATGACCTTGATGCCCGGAAACTCCTGCTTGATGCGGCGGGTACACTCCACGCCGTCCATCTCGGGCATCCGAATGTCCAGCAGCACCACGTCGGGCTGCTTTTCCTCCACGAGTTCCAGCGCTTCACGGCCATTGGCGGCTGTACCCACCATCTCAATGTCTTCCTGCCTGCTCATCACAAAGCTGAGGCTCTGACGGATCAGTTCCTGGTCGTCGGCCAGAAGCACCTTTATCATACCGTTTCCTCCTGTTTCCTCTTTTCACTGCCCGGGGTCTTGCGCAGAGGGATCTCTGCCCGGATGCAGAACCCGTCGCTGTTCTCATACCAGAACGTGCCGCCCAGCATGAGCATCCGCTCCTGCATATGCTGCAAGCCAAAGCCCGGCGTCACGCTCTTGCAGCCGATGCCGTTGTCCCTCACCGACACTTCCAGCACGCCGTCCTCGATATGGCACCGCACCTGGACCCGGGTGGCGTGGCCGTGGCGGATGGCGTTGGTGATGCCCTCCTGCACAGTGCGGTAGACGCAGTCTTCCTCATCCTGCGAGAGCGTCAGCCCGGCCAGCGACTCTTCCAGCTGGATCTGCGTGCCGCTGCTCTGCGCCATGCTGGTACACATCTTGTTGAGCGCACCCGAGAGGTTTTCTTTTTCCAGCGAGTCCGGCCGCAGCGCCTTGACCGAGCGCCGGACATCGTTCATGCCGTTGCGGGCGGTGTCGGCTATCAGCTCCATCTGGTGCCGTGCCATCTCGGGCGAGTCGTCCATCATCTGGATGCAGGCGTCTGCGCCCGCTGTGATGCCCGTGAGCACATGGCCTAACGTGTCGTGGATCTCCCGCGCAAGGCGGTTGCGCTCCTGCACCTGTGCGGTGTGGGCGCTCTCCTCGGCGTAGATGCGCAGCTGCTCGTTGGCCTGCTGCAGCTGCTGGTTCAGGTTCAGGATCTCCTGTTTCTCGCTGGTCTGCTGGCTGATGAACAGCACCATGTACAGGATGAAGAGTATCATTTCCAGCGCCGACAGGCTCTCGATCACCAGCTGCAGGACGCTGCGGGTGTGCAGGCTGTAAAAAGCCAGGTATTGTTTCAGCGTCACGGCATGGAGGGCGCTGGTGGCGGCGTCCATGTTGCAGAAAAGGTACACCACGATCATGGCGCTCAGAAAGCGCTTCTGCCGGAGAGCGCGCGGGTCGTCCACCATATCCACGATCGCAAACAGAGCGATCTTGTCGCAGTTCTGCTGGAAGATCAGCGCCGAGGCACTGTACAGCACGCCCTCCAATAAATATAGCTGCCAGCTGCTGCGGGAGAGAAAGCCGCTGTCCACCTCGTGGGAGCACTTGCTCAGGATGGTGCCCACCGCTGCCAGCATCACGCCCAGGGCAAGCACACCGGGGCGGTACGGCAGCCATTGCAGCTGCTGCAAAAACGAGTCTGCACGGCCAACTCTCACCGCGTAGAGCGGCGTGATGATCTGCACCGCAAAGATGAGCAGGATCAGAAACACCGTCAGCCACTCAATGGCATGGTAGAGCACCCGGAGGCCGATGGACAAATTTTCAGTTTTCATTGCCAGCCCTCCGTGCCGTAGCGCAGAATATCCTCCTGCGTGATCTGATTTACCGGCACCACGATGTTGGTCAGGTACGGCTTGCCCTCCAGGATCTCGTACACCACCTCTGCCGCCATCCGTCCGATGCGGAGGGGCGACTGTGCCGAGGTGGCCGTCATCAGCCCTTCGGAGATCAGGGCTTTCGCCTCCGGTGAGCCGTCCACGCTGTAGACCAAAGTGGACGAGAGCACGCCCTTTTCTTCCAGCGCCGCCATTGCGCCCAGGGCCGCCTGCTCGTTGACGGCCATCACGACGTCAATGCGCGGGAACGTCTCCAACAGCTGCACCATCGCGCGCATGGCACGGTTCAGCTCACCGCCGCAGTCCCGCAGCTCCAGGATCCGGTAGTCGTTGCCGCTTTTGGTCAGGGTCTGGCAGAAGCCCGAAAGCCTGTCCCAGCTGGAGAACGAATCCGAGTTGGACAGCAGCACGATGCGGGCGTTCTTGGTCTGGCTGATGAGGTGGCGGGCGTCCAGCAGACCGGCACCGTAGTTGTTGGAGGTGATGGTGCAGGTGACAAGCTCCGGGTCGTCCACCTTGGAGTCGATGAGGATGACCGGCACACCCTTTTCCCTCGCCTTTTCCAGCGCAGGCGTCACGCCCACATAATCCACCGGGTTCACGATAAGCAGCTCAATGCCCTTATTGAGCATATCCTCGATCTCCTGATTCTGCCGCTCCTGGTCTTGTCCCGGGTCGCGCACCAGGAGCAGATCGCCGTTGCTCTTGATCTGCATCTGGATCTCATCGTTGATGGTCTCATAAAACGGGTCACTCAGGGTCGTATATGTTGCCCCTATCACCCGCGTATGAGTCGGCAGACGCACCGCGTCGATAAACCTTCCCTGCACCCAGATGCCCACTGACACCGCAACCACCAGCATCAGCAGCCCCGCCAATGTCCGCCGAAACAGCTCCATCTGCATCCCCTCCTTCCGGCTAATAAGTGGTTTTATTATAGCCCAGTTTCCATCCAGGAACAAGGGCAAGTTTTTCGGTACACCGTCTCCCCTTCATCTTGACAACCACACGGCGGCAGGGTATGCTTTAACCATCCAACCACATCTGATTTTACAAGAGGGTCTATGAATATTTACGATATTGCACGGGAAGCCGGAGTCTCGATCGCCACCGTCTCCCGCGTGCTCAACCACAAAGATACTGTCCGCGCCGACACCCGCGCCAAGGTGGAAAAGGTGCTCAAACGCTGCAACTACGCTCCCAGTGCCATTGCACAGGGCATGGTCAGCAAGAGCCTGCACACCGTGGCCGTGCTCACAGTGGACATCCGGGATTCCCACTATGCCCGCACAGCCTACACCATCGAGCGCGAGTTTGGCCGCAGAGGGTACGAGGTCATCCTCTGCAACACCGGCGGCGACCGGGCGGAGACGCTGCGCACGTTACAAGCCGTGGCGCAGAAGCAGGTGGACGGCCTCATCCTGGTCGGCTCGATTTTCAACACCATCTGTCAGGGGGCAGAGATGGAGAACCTTCTGCGCAAAATGCCCGTCGTCCTTGCCAACGGCACGCTGGCTCTGCCGGACGCCTATTCGGTCATGGTCGATGACTGCCGGGGCGTCGAGATGGCCGTGGAGCATCTGGTGAAGACCGGACGCCGGAACCTCTACTATATCAAGGATAAGTCCACCGACAGCGCCACTGCCAAGGCGAAAGGCTTCCTCTCCGGGATGGCCGCTGCCGGTCTGGACGCAGAGGGGCATATTCTCGAAACCGGCGAGACGCTGGAGGACGGCATCCGCGTGGTGCAGCAGCTTTTGGCCGAGGGCATCCGCCCGGACGGCATTCTCTGCGGCGAAGATCTGACCGCTGCCGGTGTACTGAAAGCCCTGCTCCGGGCGGGCATCCGCGTCCCCGAGGAGACCGCCGTGGTGGGCTATGATAATTCCACCTATGCCCGCCTGTGCGAGCCGGAATTGACTTCCGTGGACAACAAACCGGAGCAGGTGGCCTTGCTCTGCGTCCAGCTGCTGCAGAGCCGCATTGAGCACGGCGAGGACTATTCTTCTGTCACCTTGCAGCCCGAACTCGTTCAGAGGCAGAGCAGTTAAAGTGTAAAATCTTAGGAGAGTGCGTGTTCCTCAAAGTGTAAGCGGTTACATAAATTTTGCAAAAGCGCTTGATTTTTGCTTTTGTTATGCTATAATCAGGTTAAGAAAGCGCTTACATATTTTTAAGCACTGCTCAGGAGGAGATTTTCATGAAACGTGTCGCCTACGAAGAAATGGTCGCTCAGTTCACCCGCGTGCTGGAAAAGCACGGCTTCACCCCGGCGGACGCCAAAGACGCCGCTGTGATTTTCGCCCAGAACAGCCTTTCCGGCGTGTACAGCCACGGTCTGAATCGCTTTCCGCGGGTGGTGAGCTACCTCGAAGCGGGCGAGATCGACCCGCTTGCCCGCGCCGAGTGCATCTCCCGCATGGGCAGTATGGAGCGCTGGGATGGCCACCGCGGCTTCGGCCCGCTGAACGCACAGCGCGCAATGGAACGTGCCTGCGCCCTCGCCAAAGAGAACGGCGTCGGCATCGTGGCATTGGGCAACAACAACCACTGGATGCGCGGCGGCACCTACGGCTGGCTGGCAGCTGACCACGGCTGCATCGGTATCTGCTGGTCGAACACGATGCCCAACATGCCCGCATGGGGCGGCAAGGACCGCAAAATCGGCAACAACCCGCTTATCATGGCAGTGCCTCGCTCCAACGGTGAGCACGCGATGATCGACTGCGCGGTCAGCCAGTTCAGCTACGGCAAAATCGAGGACTGCCGCCTGCGCGGTGTGCAGCTGCCCGTTCCCGGCGGCTACAACGAAAAGGGCGAGCTGACCACCGACCCCGCCGAGATCGAGAAAACCTGGCGCGTGCTGCCGATGGGCTACTGGAAGGGCAGCGGTCTGTCTATCGCCCTTGACCTGATCGCCACCGTTCTGACGAACGGCAACTCCGTGCATACCATCGGCACCTTCGGCGACGAGATCGGTCTGACCCAGATCATGATCGCCATCGACCCGGCCAAGTTCAACACCGTTGAGGAGACCGACGCCATTGTGGACGCCATTCTGGCGGACGTCAAGAGCAGCGAGCCTGTCACTGAGGGCGGCGAGGTCTACTACCCCGGTGAGCTGGAGCTGAAGAACATCAAGGAAAACAAGGAGCTGGGCGTTCCCGTTATTGAGGAAGTCTGGGAATCCGTGCTGAAGATGTAAGATGCTGCAGGGCGTTTTGTTTGACATGGACGGCCTGATGTTCGACACCGAGCGCATTGGCCGTGACGGCTGGCACAAGGCCGCCGAAATCCTGCACATCGACCTGCCGGAGGGAATCATCGCCGCCATGCGCGGCACAGG
>OGZM01002205.1_pt1 | contig 11255 bp, 7 predicted proteins | sample 1576821 | NCBI WGS metagenome assembly OGZM01 (sample SAMEA3541491, study PRJEB24748) | human gut metagenome | biome: human gut; feature: human-associated habitat; material: faeces | place: China | collected 2012
GCCAAGAAGAGGTTCTATTGCGAAGCGGGACGTATTACCGGATCCGCTTTATAATTCAAAACTCGTAACTCGTCTTATCAACAACATTATGTACGACGGTAAAAAGGGCGTTGCTCAGAAAATTGTTTACGGTGCATTCGATATTATTGCTGAAAAGACAGGTAACAACCCGCTTGAGGTTTTTGAACAGGCTATGGAAAATGTAATGCCCGTTCTCGAAGTAAAGGCTCGTCGTGTCGGCGGTGCTACTTATCAGGTACCTATGGAGGTTCGTCCTGAAAGACGCCAGACACTCGGTCTCCGCTGGATTTCTACTTATTCAAGAGCTCGCAGCGAAAAGACAATGAAGGAAAGACTTGCAGGAGAAATCCTTGATGCCACAAACAGTGCCGGCGGTGCTTTCAAGAAGCGTGAAGACACTCATAAGATGGCTGAAGCTAACAAGGCTTTCGCTCATTACAGATGGTAATTTTATCATCAGCGTTTATTAGGAGGATTTTATGCCAAGACAGGTTTCACTTGAAAAAACAAGAAACATCGGTATCATGGCTCACATTGATGCCGGTAAAACCACAACAACTGAGCGTATCCTGTATTATACCGGCGTAAACCATAAAATCGGTGAGACACACGACGGTGCTTCCACAATGGACTGGATGGTTCAGGAAAAAGAGCGTGGTATCACAATCACCTCTGCTGCTACAACTGCATTCTGGTTCGGCAGCAAGCATCAGTATGACAAGCACAGAATCAACATCATCGACACCCCCGGTCACGTTGACTTCACTGTTGAAGTTGAGCGTTCACTTCGTGTTCTTGACGGTTCTGTAACAGTCCTCTGCGCAAAAGGCGGCGTTGAGCCTCAGTCTGAAACAGTATGGCGTCAGGCTGATAACTACGGCGTTCCGAGAATGGTTTATGTAAACAAGATGGACATCATGGGCGCTAACTTCTACCATGTTGTTCAGATGATGAAGGACAGACTTAAATGTAATGCTGTTCCGATTCAGCTTCCGATCGGTGCTGAGAGTGATTTCAGAGGCATCGTTGACCTCGTTACTATGAAGGCCGAAATCTATCACAACGAAGACGGCACAGACTACAGTGAAGAGGAAATTCCGGAAGAGATGCAGGATCTCGCTAACGAGTATCATGAGAAACTTATTGAGTCAGTTGCTGAACTCGATGAGGATCTTATGGAGAAATACTTCGGCGGCGAAGAGCTTACAATCGACGAAATCAAGAGCACAATCAGAAAGGCTACTATTGACAACACAATGGTACCTGTAACCTGCGGTTCTTCTTACCGTAACAAGGGCGTTCAGATGCTCCTTGATGCTATCGTTGATTATATGCCTGCTCCGACAGATGTACCTGCTATCAAGGGTGTTGACCCTGAAACAGGCGATGAGGTTGAAAGACCGTCATCAGATAAAGAGCCGTTCGCAGCTCTCGCATTCAAGATTGCTACTGACCCGTTTGTTGGTAAGCTCTGCTTCTTCAGAGTTTACTCCGGTACAGTTTCTGCCGGCACAACTGTTTACAACTCAGTTAAGGACAACAACGAGCGTCTCGGTCGTATCTTGCAGATGCACGCTAACGACAGAAAAGATATCGACTGCGTATACGCAGGTGACATCGCTGCTGCCGTTGGTCTTAAAAATACAACAACAGGTGATACTCTCTGTGATGAGAAGGCTCCTGTTATCCTTGAGTCTATGGAATTCCCTGATCCTGTAATTCGTGTTGCTATTGAGCCTAAGACAAAAGCAGGTCAGGAAAAGATGGGTATCGCTCTTGCAAAGCTTGCAGAAGAAGATCCTACTTTCAAGGCTTATACAGACGAAGAAACAGGCCAGACAATCATCGCAGGTATGGGTGAACTCCACCTCGAAATCATTGTTGACCGTCTTCTCCGTGAATTTAAGGTAGAAGCAAACATCGGTGCTCCACAGGTTGCATACAAGGAAACTATCCGCAAGGAAGCTTCTGTTGACGAAAAGTATGCTCGTCAGTCAGGTGGTAAGGGTCAGTACGGTCACGTTAAGATCAATATCTATCCTAACAAGGACAAGGGCTATGAGTTCGTTAACAACATTGTCGGCGGTGCTATTCCAAAGGAATACATTCCGGCTGTTGACCAGGGTATTCAGGGCGCAATGCTCAGCGGTGTTGTTGCAGGCTACAATGTAGTTGATGTTAAGGTTGAGCTTTATGATGGTTCTTATCATGAAGTCGACTCATCAGAAATGGCATTTAAGATTGCCGGTTCAATGGCATTCAAGAATGCTATGAAGAAGGCAGATCCTGTACTTCTCGAACCGATCATGAAGGTTACTGTTATCACTCCTGAGGAATACCTCGGCGATGTAATCGGCGACCTTAACTCTCGTCGTGGTATGATCCAGAGCATGGAAGCTGACAACGGCGTTCAGAGAGTTATCGCTCATGTTCCGCTTTCAGAGATGTTTGGTTATGCAACAGATATGCGTTCCAAGACTCAGGGTCGTGGTCAGTATGTTATGGAGCCTGACACATATGCAGAGGTTCCGAAGAACATTGCTGAAAAGATTATGAGTGAAAGAGCTAAAAAGGACTAATCATACCTTTTAAAGCACTTTTTTCAAAAATGTATTGATTTTTTTAGAAAAAATTGATACAATATGATTAAATCTATTGTAAATTCTTTTTACAACAATAAGGAGGAAATTTCCAATGGCAAGAGAAAAATTTGAAAGAAATAAGCCCCATGTTAACATTGGTACAATCGGCCACGTTGACCATGGTAAAACAACACTTACTGCTGCTATCACAAAGGTTCTCAACCTCGAAGGCGATGCTGATTTCGTTGATTACGCTAACATCGATAAGGCTCCTGAAGAGAGAGAGCGTGGTATCACAATTAACACAGCTCACGTTGAGTATGAAACAGACAAGCGTCACTATGCACACGTTGACTGCCCAGGTCATGCTGACTATGTAAAGAACATGATCACTGGTGCTGCTCAGATGGACGGCGCTATCCTCGTTGTATCAGCTGCTGACGGTCCTATGCCACAGACAAGAGAGCACATCCTTCTTTCTCGTCAGGTAGGTGTACCTTACATCGTAGTATTCATGAACAAGACTGACCAGGTTGACGATCCTGAGCTTCTTGAGCTCGTAGAGATGGAGATCCGTGACCTCCTCAACGAGTATGAGTTCCCGGGCGATGATACACCAATCATCAAGGGTTCAGCTTATCTTGCTCTTACAAGCACATCTAAGGATCCTAACGCTCCTGAGTACAAGTGCATCCACGAGCTTATGGACGCTGTTGACGAGTATATTCCAACTCCTGACCGTAAGGCTGACCAGCCATTCCTTATGCCTGTTGAGGACGTATTCACAATCACAGGTCGTGGTACTGTTGCAACCGGTAGAGTTGAAAGAGGTCAGATTAAGACCGGTGAAGAAGTTGAAATCGTTGGTCTTACAGACGAAAAGAGAAAAGTTGTTGTTACAGGTCTTGAAATGTTCAGAAAGACTCTTGACTTCGCTGAAGCAGGCGACAACGTAGGTGTTCTTCTCCGTGGTGTTCAGAGAACTGAAATCCAGAGAGGTCAGGTACTTGCTAAGCCGGGTACAATTCACCCACACACAAAGTTCCGTGGCCAGGTTTACGTTCTTACTAAGGACGAAGGTGGCCGTCATACTCCATTCTTCAACAACTATCGTCCGCAGTTCTATTTCAGAACAACTGACGTAACAGGTACAATCTCACTCCCAGAGGGCGTAGAGATGTGCATGCCTGGTGATAACGTTGAAATGGACGTTGAACTTATCACTCCTATCGCTATCGAAGTTGGTCTTCGTTTCGCTATTCGTGAAGGCGGCAGAACAGTAGGTTCAGGCGCAGTTATCGCTATTAACGAATAATTTTAACCGATTATCGTTTATTTTCTAACATTCAGAGCCGATACATTTGTATCGGCTCTTTTTGTGTTTGCATCGTGTTTGCACATGATACGATTGCCGAACTCGGTTCGCTGCTACAGATAAAACTTGACTTTGCAATATTTATATGCTTTGTAATTATCATAATGTATGTGCTGTTATCTGCGGGAGAACGAGGTTTTCCCCTACAGGTTATACACAACATCCATTACATCAAAACATTTTTATCAAACATAAGATTTTATCAAGCGTGCGTCAGATGAGCGTCCCTACGGTTTGTTTTGTACAAGAAAAGATAACAACATAACAGAAAAAGAGGTGTCAGCGTTTGCGACACCTCTTTTTGCAGTTAAATTATTGAAAAATCAGAATAAGGTAACCCCGAACATATGCAGTATCCATAAAACAGCACCGAAAACAACAGATGCGGTAACACCGTAAACTATGACAGGTCCTGCAATGATGAACAGCTTTGCACCGAGTCCTGCAACATATCCCTCGGATTTGAATTCAATTGCTGGCGATGAAACCGCATTTGCAAAACCTGTAATCGGCACAAGCGTACCCGCACCGCCATGCTTGGCGATTTTATCGTAAACACCGATTGCTGTCAGCAAAATTCCTATGAAAATCAGCGTTACCGAAGTCAGCGTTTTTGCATCGTCCTTGCTGAGATCAAGCATTGAATAGCTGTCGGTCAAAACCTGCCCTATAAGGCAGATGAAACCGCCGATGAAAAATGCCTTAGTCCCGTTCACAAAACATTTACTTTTCGGTGAATTACAATCGTGCTATATTCTTTTTTCGAAATCATAAAATGCCACCTTTGCACCGTTAATTAATTTACATATATTTTTGCCGTATAAATTTCAATTATGTTTGAATTATCACTTTATTTTTTTTGACTATTGTAGTATACTTATTAATATGTACAGCTATGTAAAACGAAATGAGGGTAAAGTAATGGAGCATTATCTCGATAACAGCGCAACTACGAAGGTGTCGCAAAAGGCGGCAGAAAAAGCGTTTGAGATAATGACCGAAAATTACGGCAATCCTTCGTCACTCCATTTGCGTGGAATGTATGCAGAGCAGGAGCTTGTAAAGGCTCGAAAAGAGGTTGCAAGAAAGCTTGGTGCAACTGCCGACGAAATCTATTTCACAAGCGGCGGTACAGAGGCGAATAACCTTGCTGTTTTCGGTGTTGCCGAGGCTAAAAAACGCAGAGGAAAGCGGATTGTTGTGTCTGCCGTTGAACACAGCAGTATTATGGAATCCGCAAAAAGACTTGAAGATAAAGGCTTTGATGTTGTTTACATTATGCCCCGTGAGGACGGCACAATTCATAAGGAAGATGTGCTTGAAAATGTTGACGAAAACACAATTCTTGTGTCCGTAATGTGCGTCAACAATGAAACGGGCGCAATTATGAATGTTACGGATATTTTTTCTGCCGTAAAGGCGAAGAACAGCGATGTAATCTGCCACACGGATGCCGTTCAGGCGTTCGGCAAAATCTCGCTTTCTGCGTCAAGGCTTCATGCGGATTTAATCAGCGTGAGCGGTCATAAAATCCATGCCCCGAAGGGTGTGGGCGCAATCTTTGTGAAAAAGGGTGTACGGCTTGTTCCGCTTCACTACGGTGGTGAACAGGAGAAAAAACTCCGCCCCGGTACAGAGGCAATTCCGCTGATTGCCGCAATGGGTGTTGCCTGCGGTGAATTTAACATAGATAAAAATTACGATTATGTTTCAAAGCTTAACAGCTACGCAAAGGATAAGCTATTAAAAATTGACGGAGTGGTTCTCAACTCCCCCGAAAACGCACTTCCGTATGTGCTGAATATTTCGGCAGGAAAGGTCAGGAGCGAAACCATGCTCCATTTTCTTGAAAATCTTGAGGTCTATGTGTCCTCGGGAAGTGCCTGTGCAAAGGGCAAACCGAGTTATGTGCTTGAGTCAATGAATATCGGTCGTGACCGGGCCGACAGCGCACTGAGAATCAGCTTTTCAAAATTTAACACAGAGGCAGATATCGACGCACTTTGTTACGGTATTGAAAAGGGACTGAAAACCCTTGCTCACAAATAAAATCGTATGAATACATATTAAAACAAAGGAATACATTTTATGAAGGAAATTTTACTTTTGAAAGACGGCGAAATTGTTCTCAAGGGACTTAACCGCCGTTCATTTGAAGATGTCCTCAAAAAGAACCTCAAACACGCATTAAAGAGTGCAGGCCATTTTGAGATTACATCCGCACAGTCCACAATTTATGTAAAACCGCTTGATGATGACGCAGATCTTGAAAAGGCTTGCGAAATCGTTTCAAGGGTGTTCGGAATTATCGCTTTTTCAAGAGCTGCTGTTTGTGAAAAAACAATCGAATCCGTTCTTGAAACAGCTCCGAAATATCTTGAAAATCAGCTTAAAAATATAAAAACCTTCAAGGTTGAGGCAAAGAGAAGCGACAAGAAGTTTCCGCTTAAATCTCCCGAAATTTGCAGAGAGGTCGGCGGTGAAATCCTTTCAAAGTTTCAGCACCTCAAGGTTGATGTTCACAACCCAGACCTTGTTGTAAATGTTGAAATCCGTGACTTTGGCGCTTATGTTCACGGTGAGCCGGTAAGAGGAGCAGGCGGTATTCCGGTTGGCACAGGCGGCAGAGCCGCAATTCTCATCAGCGGAGGTCTTGACTCTCCCGTTGCCGCTTATATGATGGCAAAAAGAGGTATCAGACTTACTGCAATTCACTTTGCGAGTCCGCCCTACACAAGCCCCAGAGCCGAAGACAAGGTTGTCAGACTTCTCCGCAGAGTCAGCAGATATGCAGGCGATATGGTTATGTACACCGTGCCGTTTACAAAGCTGCAGGAGAAAATCAAGGATGAATGTCCCGAGGAACTTTTCACAATCATTATGCGCCGCCTGATGATGCAGATTTCAGAAAAGATTGCCGAAAAGTACGAATGTCAGGCACTCATCACAGGCGAAAGCCTCGGTCAGGTTGCAAGCCAGACAATTGGTGCGCTTTCGTGCACAGATGAGGCGACCGATATGCTCGTGTTCAGACCGCTCATAGGTATGGATAAGCAGGAGATTATCGACATTGCCTACAAGATTGATACCTACGATATATCAATTGAGCCGTATGAGGACTGCTGTACCGTGTTCACACCAAAGCATCCCCGTACAAGACCTGTTCTCAAATATGTAAAAGAGGCTCAGGAAAAGCCGAACTTCGGACCTCTTGTTGAGGAGGCTCTTCAGAACCTAAAAGTTACAAGAATTTCGGCTGATGATGAATAATCAAACGATTGAAAGGGGAATTGATATGGATGTTGAGATTTTTTCCTTAACGGGCAAAAATTCCGCTGACCTTTCTCAAACAAGCGGTGAAATTGCAAAAAAGCTTGAACAAAACGGCTTTTCCGTAACCAAAGTAAAAAGCGTTTCACCTTCATATTCTAAAATTATTTCTGCACTTAACGAGCTTGCGAAAAGCGAAAAAGCGCCTGATCAGGTTGTGATTGCAGAGGCTCTTACAACAAAGGACAGCACATCGTTTCGCAAAAAGTTTGCCGAGGTTGTTGCGGCATCCGAGAAGTATGAGAATACTCCTGTGCCGAAGGACTATTGGCGAAAGAGAAATCTTGATTTTCTTAATGCCAAAAAGCGTAAGGCAGACAAGGAAGAGATGGAACAGCTTGAGGACAAGTACAGAATGTTCCGTAAAAAGTCAAGAATTTTCAGTCTTAAAGATATGGGCAACGGCTATCGTGGCTACTGCTTTATGTACCGTGGTATTCAGGTTGCCGTTCTTCCAAAGTCGGCTCTTGCCGGTGAAAATCCCGAAGATATGGTTTGTCTTGCCTGCATAAGAGCAAAGTCAAACTTTGAAAATTCTGCAATTGACTATCCTAACGGTTTCAGCGACAGGGAATTTGTTCCGGCAAAGACAGGCTTTGTCAACAACTTCATTCCTATGCGTGGTGACGGTTCAAAGGAAGTTACAAGAAAATGCGTTGTAATTGTTTCGTTTCTCGTGTTTCTTACGGCACTTTCGCTGTTGTTCTACAATATGATTTACCTCAGCCTGAGAAATGCCGAGCTTAACGGAGAAATTCAGCGAATTGCTCACAGCGTTGATGACGGTGAAACAACACCCGAAAAGAAAAAGGATGACACAATCAATTGGGATAAACTCCTGAAAATCAACGATGAAATTGTCGGCTGGATTCAGATGAAGGATACCCACATTGACTACCCCGTTCTTTGGCATAAGGCAGACAGCACACCGCAACAGTATTACCTTAACCACAACTACAAGAATGAGTGGGACGGCTTCGGTAGCGTATTTGTTGACTACCGTTCAACAAAGGGTACAGACGGCAAGAACCTTGTTCTTCACTCTCACCACATTCAGGACGGTTCAATGTTCGGCGACCTTATGAAGTTCGGCGGAACAACGGGGAACCTTGATTTCTACAAAGAAGTTCCGACCTTCCGCTTTGACACTCCAAAGGGCAAAGGCACTTATAAGATTATCTCCGTGTTCAAGACAAACACTCTTACCGCACACGGTGATTTCTTCAACTATATGATTAGCGACTTTGAAAATGACAAGGATTTTATGAACTATGTTTACAATGTCCGTGTTCGTTCACTCTTTAATTGTCCTGTTGATGTAAACGAGGACGATGAGCTTGTAACACTTTCAACCTGTTCGTATGAGTTCACAAACTTCAGAACGGTTGTCGTTGCAAGAAAGGTAAGAGCGGGCGAGTCAACAAAGGTTGATGTTTCAAAGGCATCGCTTAATAAGAATGCAGTATGGCCGCAGGTTTATTACTCATCCTACGGCGGTACAAGACCTACCGTCACAGACTTTGACACGGCTTACAAGAAAGGTCAGATTACGTGGTATGACGGCGATTACAGCTTTAAGAACCAAAAGGTAACCAAGAAAACCGAGGCTACAACCGCAACAGATACAAAAGGTCAGGTTGTAACACAAAAGCCACAGCCTACAACAGAGGCAAAGGTTTATTGCAATGTAACCTTCCTTAACTACGACGGTTCAGCTTTGTCAACGCAAAAGGTTGAGTACGGCAAGTCGGCGGTTGTGCCTAAGACCGTACCGAAAAAACCGAGTGATGAGTATTATACCTACACCTTTGAGGGTTGGGACACCACCTATGACTATACAAAGGTAACGGCTAATTTGAGCATTGCGCCAAAATTCAAGGCAACGCTGAAACCTGAATACGCAAACGCACAGTAGGAGGACGGAAAATGAATTGCAGGCTTGTATTTTTCGCTGCTCGCAAAACCTCGTTTTGCGAAAGAGCTTTGCAAAAATCCTTTTCCGAGCTTGACCTTGAACTCGTCAAAACCTGCTTTGCAACCGATTCCGAACAACTCGGAAATGAACTTACAGACGCTTTCAAAAAACTGAATGTGGTTTTCGTTGTCGGCGGACTCGGATTTGACGATGAAAAGGGAATAAAAAGCATAATTTCCCGTGCTTTGTGTGAAACCCCTGTTAATGACTGCAAAAAGCTGAAAAATGAAAACGGCGATGACGGATATGTTGTCAGAGCCGCAAATCAGATTCTTATTCTTCTGCCCGATGAACCCGAGCAGATTGAATCCATTATGCAGGGACCGCTCAGAAAATATATTATGGCAAACTCGGTAATGCAATGAGCATTGCGAATTGAAAGTTGAAAATTGAAAATGTAAAATTACAGTCGGCGGTGTGCCACCGCTGTCAATTCGAGAAGATAGTTAGATAAAAAAGATTGCATCAGATGCCCGAATAAGGTTCTGATGCAATTTTTGTTTTATATGGAATCAGTAGGGGTAGCCTTGCGACTATATTTCAGACAGCGCTATGCTCCCTTTATCCGCCACAGGCGGCGGTCGCAAACCGTGTTCGCCATTTATAAAATTAATCTTGACAATGCAAAAAATGGTGCTATAATTAAAACATACTAAATACATAGGAATAGTAGAAATAAAACACATACATAATCAAGCATATAAAAATCATGCTAAGAAAGGAAGTACAGTTATGGCAAAAAGAAATTTTGGCGATGAATTCGGATTTCAGACAAGGGCTGTTCACACGGGCAACGATGTTGACAGCGAAACAGGAGCAATCAAAAGACCTATCACAATGGCAAACAGCTATGAACTCCCGTATGATCCGAGCGACCTCAACTGGAGCAGTGCAGGCAAAAACCTCTACACACGCAACGGCGGTTCAAATCAGCAGTATCTTCAGGAAAAGCTTGCGTCCCTTGAGGGCGGAGAGGATTGCGTTGTTCTTGCAAGCGGTGTTGCGGCTCTGTCGGGACTTTTCTTTGCATTGCTCAAAAGCGGTGACCATGTTGTATTTTCAAGCGTAACATATATTGCGGTTTACAGACTTCTGAATGAACTTCTCAAAGACAAATTCGGTGTTGAAACAACAATTGTTGACACAACCGACATTGAAAAAGTTAAGGCGGCAATCCGTCCGAACACAAAGCTCATTCACATTGAAACACCGGGCAACCCTACTCTTTCAATTTCCGACATTGAAAAGATTGCAGAGCTTGCCCATGCAAACGGTGCACTTTTGTCGGTTGACAACACATTTGCTTCTCCGTTCAACCAAAGACCGATTGAACTCGGTGCAGACTTTACCGTTGAAAGCCTTACAAAGTACATCAACGGTCACGGTGATGCAATGGGAGGTGCAATCATCGGCAAAAAAGAATACCTCGACATTATCCGTGCGCAGTCGCAGATTAATCTCGGCGCAACAATCAGCCCGTTCAATGCATGGCTGATTATGAGAGGCTCGGTAACACTTCCGTTGCGTATGAAACAGCACAACGAAAATGCCCTCAAGGTTGCCCGTTATCTGAAAACGGTCAAAGGTGTAAGCTTTGTTGCATATCCGGGACTTGAGGATCACCCGAATCACGATGTTGCAGTTAAGCAGATGAAAAACGGGTTCGGCGGAGTGCTTTCGTTTGGACTTAAAGCCGACCACGATACCTACAACCGTTTTGTTACACATCTTAAAGTAATCACATCGGCTGTATCACTCGGTCACGATGAAAGCCTTATCGTATTTCTCGGTGAAAACGATGAAAGACAGTATCTTTATCCCGAAGAATTCCACAACGGATTTTTCCGTTTCAGCGTTGGTATTGAGGATGCCGAAGATATCATCGAAGATTTAAGACAGGCTTTTGAAAAAGAAAACCTGATTTAAGGAGCTTATTATGAATTTTTCATATTCACAGGTGCTTGAATTCAAG
>OGZM01002209.1_pt1 | contig 11209 bp, 10 predicted proteins | sample 1576821 | NCBI WGS metagenome assembly OGZM01 (sample SAMEA3541491, study PRJEB24748) | human gut metagenome | biome: human gut; feature: human-associated habitat; material: faeces | place: China | collected 2012
AGCCGGGGCCACCACGCTTCCTGTAGTAGAAACCTGTACAAGCAGGAATCCGATAATCGGACCTGTACAAGAGAAAGATACCAGTGAAAGTGTAAATGCCATCAGGAAGATACTCAGCAGACCGGTAGTCGATTCCGCTTTACTATCTACCGCATTGCCCCACTTTGACGGTAATCTAATCTCAAACGCTCCAAAAAATGAAGCGGCAAAGATTACCAGCATCAGGAAGAAAAGGATATTAAAGACAGCATTCGTCGATAAAGCATTGAGCGCACTGGCACCAAATATCAGTGTGATAGCCAATCCTAATGCCACATAAATAACGACAATGGAAGCACCATAAGTCCACGCATCACGAATACCTTTCTTCTTATCTTTGCTACGTTTCAGAAAGAAACTGACTGTCATCGGGATAATAGGCCATACACAAGGAGTGAACAGAGCCAGCAATCCACCCAGGAAACCTGTCACGAAAATATAAATCCAGGACATATCTCCCTGAGTATGTTCCTCGCCCAGTGCCTGCAATTCACTGATTACCGGACGCCAAAGGTCACCGGAAGCTACAGCTGGTTGAATATCGGCATTTGCATCCGTAGCAGAAGCAGGAACCAGTTCCATCATCGCAGCAGAGTCTTTGGACGCAGCAGGAGCAGTTACTTCTTCCGCCTCTTTTGTCTCCGGCTTATCAGCTTTGGCTACAGGAGCAGCCGTAGTTCCGGCCTTTGCTTCACCCGAGAACTTAAAAGGAACTTCTGTCGGAGGCAGACAACTCTCATCGTCGCAGGCTCCATATTCCAGATAACCTTCTATCGCATAAGCTCCACCAGTCAGCTTCACTTTCTGCACGAATTTGGCAGTATTCTCGAAATAGCGCACTTTCATTTCGAACAGTTTGTCGAAAGTAGCTATTTCCTTGCCGACAGGCTTCAATTTACCTACCAGTTCTACACCAGACTTCTTCTCCACATTAAATGTGGCAGAAATAGGTCCTCCGTCTCCAAGATCGGTAGAATAAACATGCCACCCTTTGTCAATGGCAGCCGTAAACACGATCTCCGCTTCTGTATCAGAAAGAGAGTTCAGTTCTGTTTTAAACTTTACCGGATCTTTAATCTGCGCCTGCAATGTATAGGCTACAAAGCTTAAAAGCAGAAAAGAAATTAATTTTCTCATTTTCATTATTGGGGGTTATAATTCATAATCCACGCATGCACGACTGTCCTTTGCTTCAGCTATAATCTTTCCGGCTGCCACATGATCAGGGTGTGTTGCATAGAACTTCACATCCTCCAGCGTGTCAAATTCGCTATAGAGAGCTATATGCCAAGCCTCTCCCGGATTCATATTCAGTCCGACTTCAATCTTACGGATCACTGAAATCTTAGCGGGGAGCGCTTCGATAGCTTCCTTAAATTTATTCATCACTACGAGTTTCTCCGCTTCGGGAACTTCGTCTTTTAACTTAAATAATACAATGTGTTTCACCATTACGTTGTTATTTTAATGAATTGTTTCTATATTTGTCTTGTCAATGCATTACATTACTAATGCAAAATTACTCTATTTGGTTCAAATAACACTATAAAGAGATGTTAATAATAGGAATAGCAGGTGGAACGGGCTCCGGAAAAACCACCGTCGTACGAAAAATAATAGAAAGCCTCCCCGTTGGAGAAGTAGTACTATTACCTCAGGATTCATACTACAAAGACAGTAGTCACGTGCCGGTTGAAGAACGTCAGAATATCAACTTTGACCATCCGGATGCTTTTGAATGGAGCTTGCTTTCCAAACATGTGATGATGCTGAAAGAAGGAAAAAGCATCGAGCAACCGACCTATTCTTATCTGACTTGTACCCGCCAACCGGAAACCATCCACATCGAGCCTCGTGAAGTCGTCATTATTGAAGGTATCCTTGCCTTGTGCGACAAGAAGCTACGCAATATGATGGATCTAAAGATATTTGTAGATGCCGATCCCGATGAACGCCTGATACGTGTCATCCAAAGGGATGTCATCGAAAGAGGACGGACAGCGGAAGCTGTCATGGAACGCTATACCCGTGTTCTGAAACCGATGCACCTGCAATTCATAGAACCCTGCAAACGCTATGCGGACCTTATCGTTCCAGAAGGCGGCAGCAATGCAGTAGCTATCGATATATTAACAATGTATATCAAGAAACATTTGAAAAATGAAGAATGAAAGATAAAGAGTTCAGAATGAGTGCCAAGACACTGATCCTCCCCTTGTTTCTTATACTTTTGTGCTGTGTATTCGGATGCCGGAACAAACATCATACCGAAAAGAATGAAACAGCACACGATCTTCCACAGATTAAAGACAGTGGAGAACTGGTTGTGCTGACACTCTATAGCTCTACTTCATATTTCATTTATCGCGGACAGGAAATGGGATTCCAATACGAACTCAGTGAACAGTTCGCTAAAAGTCTGGGACTGAAACTCAGAATCGAGGTAGCCAGAAATGTCCGTGAATTGATTCAGAAATTACAGTCAGGCGAAGGAGATATGATCGCCTACAACCTGCCGATTACCAAAGAATGGAAAGACAGCCTTTTGTATTGCGGAGAAGACATAATCACCCATCAGGTTATCGTCCAGCAAGGAAATGGAAAGCATAAACCATTGAAAGATGTAACGGAACTTATCGGCAAAGATATATATGTCAAACCAGGCAAATATTACGATCGCCTCGTGAATCTGAACAACGAACTGGGAGGTGGTATCCATATTCATAAGATAACGGGAGATAGCGTTACCGCGGAAGACTTAATCACCCAGGTAGCACAAGGTAAGATTCCCTATACCGTAGCCGATAATGATTTAGCCAAACTGAATAAAACTTACTATCCCAATCTGAATATCGATCTTTCTATCAGTTTTGACCAGCGTTCTTCATGGGCTGTGCGAAAAGACAGTCCCGAACTGGCAGCCGCCGCCACAAACTGGCATAAAGAAAATATGACCTCTCCTGCCTATACGGCAAGTATGAAGCGTTACTTCGAGAATAGTAAAATGATGCCCCACTCCCCCATCCTTTCACTTAAAGAAGGAAAAATATCACATTACGACGATTTATTCAAAAAATACGCCAAAGAGATCGGATGGGACTGGCGAATGCTGGCATCCCTCGCCTATACAGAATCAAACTTTGACACAACAGCCGTATCTTGGGCAGGAGCCAAAGGATTGATGCAATTGATGCCTGCCACTGCACGAGCAATGGGCGTACCCGCAGGTAAAGAACAAAACCCGGAAGAAAGTATAAAAGCAGCCGTTAAATACATTGCCGCCACAGACCGAAGTTTCAATATGATCCCTGACAAACAAGAACGGCTCAACTTCATACTGGCTTCTTACAATGCCGGCCTAGGACATATCTACGACGCCATGGCATTAGCAAAAAAATACGGAAAGAATAACCTCGTATGGAAAGACAACGTCGAAAACTTCATCCTGCTCAAAAGCAATGAGGAATACTTCACCGATCCTGTTTGTAAAAATGGATATTTCCGTGGCATAGAAACGTTCAACTTCGTACGTGATATTCAGTCCCGGTTCGAATCGTACAAAAAAAAGATAAAATAAGTAATAAGTATCAGGTAATAGGTAATAACCGTAGCTTATCAATAGTGTATCCGCACGGCTTATTACCTATTACTTATTACCTATTACTTATTACCTATTACTTATTACCTATTTATTACTTGTTTCTGCCCGTCAAAAGGCTAACCACAACAATAGCCAGTATAGACAATGGTAATGCAAAGAGAATAGGGTCAATTACCGGAAACGGATATGTCTCAATCAATACATCCTTGCCAAACAGGAATTTACATATTCCCATTGCGGCAGCTTCTTTCTGATGAAGGAATATTAGTGCAAAAGCACTGCCTAAAGTTCCTACCCAGAGACTTGCCATTACTCCCTGTTTCGTCGCTTTCTTCCAGTACAATGCACAGAAGTAGGCAGGAAGAAATGCAGCAGCACAGATACCCATGAAAATAGAAGTTCCGCGGGCGATAATATCGTGAGGCAGCATATAGCAAATAATATAGCTGACCAAAATAGAGAAAAGTACTCCCAAACGAATCACATTTGTCAATTTGCCACGAGAACGGGGTTTATAAGTACCATAAATGTCAGAACCAACCGATGCTCCCATTGTGTGGAACTGAGAACTAAGCGTAGACATACTTGCAGAAAGGATACAGAGCATAAACAAAGCGGCAAACCAGTCCGGCATAGCTTTATTGATGAAATAAGGAATGATTTTATCAATATCCTGTATCACTTCCGTAGCAACGGCTCCTTCTGTCTTCAAGAAGAAAAGATTGCTTAATGCACCGGCATGATAGATAGCTCCTACCGTTATAATCAGGAAAAAACAACCGATAAATACGCCACGATTCAACTGTTTGCTACTTTCTACCGTCATAAAACGTACCACCAACTGAGGCTGTGCAAGGCAACCGATTCCTACTCCCAAAATAAGAGAGGTAACCAATGAGTACCACTGCGGAGAACCTGTCACAGGCATTGCGGTCCATCCCTGATGCCCCAATGCCTTGAACTTTTCCGGAACCAGAGGGGCTATATTTGTCAATTCCTTGTTTGCTTCCGTAAAACCCATGCCAAGCACCTGATACAAAGAGAACAACAGGAACAACATACAGCCAAACATGATAACTGCCTGTAAAGCATCCGTATACATCACCCCCTTCATTCCTCCAGCAATCACATACGCAGCAATGACTAACGTAAATATCAGCAGAGATATATTAAAATCAATCTGAAAAATCTGTTCAATAAATACAGCGCCCCCTTTCATTACCACAGCAGCGTACAACGGCATACCTATAAATATGACGGCTGCAATGAACACCTGTATATTACGGGAACGAAAATGACGGCCTAATAACTGCGGAAAAGTGCTGACATTCAGTTTTGCTCCCATGCGCCGGGTACGCAAACCGAAGAATATGAAGGCGATAACTACCCCGACAAACATATTGAGGAAACACAGCCACTGAATACCCATACCGAAAGCAGCCGCTACTCCGCCAAAACCAACTATAGCAGACGCAGAGATAAACGTAGCACCATAAGAAAGCGCCATCACTATCGGATTCATCTGACGTCCGCCAACCAGATAATCACTGGTATTCGTAGTCTTCTTATATCCTAAAAAACCGAGGTAGGCCAATGACAGCAGATAAGCTATCACAATCAAGCCAAGAGTAAATGTATTCATCGCGTTTCGTCTTTATCGTCGTCCTTATTCCAATATTTCAGCCCAAACCAGGCAGCAAAAATCACACATACCACCGAAAGCAGGTAAGGCAGAATAATAAAAGGGTCGTCTATTCCAAACATTTGCGTATCAGATTTTAATCAATTTAGACGCAAATGTAAGGAAATTATTGAAAAGACAAAACTTTTGTTTACTAATACTGATTATAATGTATCTTTTTCTCGTCATATTTCTGTTTCGGCTGCTCTTTTGTTGCAGGATAGCCGAAAGGAATGACACAAAGAGGAAGAATATTCTCGGGCAGGTGGGTATATTTGCGAACGACTTCCATACGATCTTCATACGGATAAGCAGCTGTCCATACAGCACCCAGCCCCATACTTTCAGCAGCCAGCAAAATATTCTGTGCTGCAGCAGAACAGTCTAAATACCAATAAAAAGAACGGGCAGAATCACCACAGACAATAATCGCATTACGGGCTTGTGTCAACATTTTGGCATAAGGAAGAGCCGCCGCCATCGAATCCAGTTTCGCACGGTCGGAAACAACCACAAACTCCCAGGGACGAACATCCTTTCCCGATGGAGCAGACATCCCTGCACGAAGCATTAAATCAATTTTCTCTTTCTCTACCCCTTTATTCAAGTAAGTACGCACGCTCTTACGCTCAAAGATATTATCCAAAGCGGCATTTCCGGTGCCGGTTGTTCCTTTTTCCTCTTTTGAGGAAGAACACGAGATCATAGCAGTCATTGCCATGAGCATACACAAGAAAGAAAAAATCTTTTTCATTGTGACAAGTCTTTAAAATAGGTTTAACTTATTTTTCTGGGCTTCTTCCAACGATACTGTTTCACGGCGTAATAGTCCGCTCTTCTCACGAAGTGCCTGATATTCTGCATCTAACTCATTAATCAGTTCGGCTTTCATCTGCGAATTCAACAGCCGGGAAGCAACACTGGCATTCTGAGAAGCATCTTTCAGATGTACAACCGGTGCATGATATACAGGTGCGATTTTCAGTGCCGTATGCATCTTTGAAGTAGTGGCTCCGCCAATCAACAGAGGAATATCCAGTCCGGCTTTCTCCAGTTCGGTAGCCACATGAGTCATTTCTTCCAGAGAAGGTGTGATCAAGCCACTCAAACCGATCATATCGACTTTTTCTTCGATGGCACGCTGAACAATGGTTTCTGCCGGAACCATCACTCCCAAGTCAACTATATCATAACCGTTGCACGCCATTACGACGGCAACTATATTTTTTCCGATGTCGTGCACATCCCCTTTTACGGTGGCAAGCAGAACTTTTCCGGCAGAAGATGATCCTTCCACTTTTTCTGATTCAATGATCGGTTGCAGTATAGCTACGGCTTTCTTCATAGTACGGGCAGTCTTCACGACCTGAGGCAGGAACATTTTTCCTGCGCCAAAAAGCTCGCCGACATAATTCATTCCATCCATCAACGGACCTTCAATTACATCTACAGCTTTATCATATAAAGGTAAAGCTTCCGCTAAATCCTGTTCCAGATAATCACCGATTCCTTTCATCAAAGCATATTTCAAACGCTCTTGTACGGATTCTTCTCTCCATGCATCCTGCTTCACAGCTACCTGACCGGAAGTACCGCCCATCGTTTCTTTCAATGCTTCCGCCAGTTCTATCAGACGCTCGGCAGCATCGGGACGACGATTCAATACAACGTCCTCTATCTTTTCCAGCGTATCTGCAGGAATATCACTGTAGAGTACGGAAGTTCCCGGATTGACGATTCCCATATCCATCCCTTGCTGGATGGCATGATAAAGGAATACCGCATGCATTGCTTCACGAATATAATTATTGCCACGGAAAGAGAAAGAAAGATTACTCACTCCGCCGCTGACGTGTGCACCGGGAAGATTCTTCCTGATCCATCCGGTAGCTTCTATAAAGTCTACGGCGTAATTGTTATGCTCTTCGATTCCTGTAGCCACCGCAAGCACATTCGGGTCGAAAATAATATCATGAGGATTGAATCCAACTTTATCAACCAGCAGACGATATGCACGTTCGCACACTTCTATCTTGCGGGCAGCAGGATCCGCCTGTCCTTTTTCATCAAAAGCCATCACGACAGTTGCCGCTCCATATTGCTTGATGATCCGGGCATGCTCCAGAAATACTTCCTCCCCTTCCTTCAGAGAGATCGAGTTTACGATTGATTTTCCTTGCAGGCATTTCAATCCGGCTTCGATCACTTCCCATTTGGAAGAGTCGATCATAACAGGTACACGGGCTATTTCCGGTTCGGACATGATGAGATTCAGAAAAGTAGTCATCTCAGTCCGGGCATCCAGCAGACCATCATCCATATTAACGTCAATAACCAAAGCTCCGTCTTCTACTTGCTGACGAGCTATGGAAAGGGCTTCATCATATTTCTTTTCATTAACCAGACGAAGAAACTTGCGTGAGCCTGCTACGTTGCAACGCTCACCTATATTCACAAAGTTGATTTCCGGTTTCACTTCCAGCAGTTCGAGTCCGGAAAGCCACATACAATCCGGTTTGGGTGCCGGAACATGAGGTTTGGCACCTGCTATCAGTGCCTGATATTCTGCAATGTAGGCATCTGTCGTACCACAACAACCACCGATAATATTAACCAATCCTTCCTGAATATACTCCTTCACTTCATGAGCCATATCTGCGGGAGTCTGATCATATTTCCCCAGACTATTCGGAAGGCCCGCATTAGGATAAGCACTGATATAATAAGGTGCACGCGAAGCCAACTGTTCAAGAAAAGGCTTCAACTGACGGGCACCAAAGGAGCAATTCAATCCGACTGAAAATATATTGGCATGCTGCACAGAAGCAAGGAAAGCTTCCAAAGTCTGTCCGGACAATGTACGTCCACCGATATCGGATACCGTCACAGACAACATAACAGGGACTTCTATTCCTGTCACCTTCATAGCCTGTCCGGCTGCAAAGATGGCAGCTTTCGCATTCAGCGTATCAAATATGGTTTCGATAAGAATGGCATCCACCCCACCTTCCAGCATGGCTTCCATTTGCTGCTGGTAAGAGGCAGCCAGTTCGTCATAAGACAAGGCACGAAACGCCGGATTGTTCACATCCGGGCTCATAGAACAGGTTTTATTACTAGGGCCAACGGAGCCTGCAACAAAACGCGGTTTATCCGGACTCTTTGCCGTATATTCGTCCGCCAGTTCACGTGCCAGTCTGGTAGCGGCAAGATTGATTTCGCGCACATATTCTTCTACATGATAATCCGCCATTGAGACAGTTGTAGAACTGAATGTATTGGTCTCGATAATATCCGCACCTGCTTCCAGGTATTTACGATGGATATCTTGAATGACATCGGGGCGAGTCAGACACAACAAATCATTATTCCCCTTCAACTGACCGGGAATATGCGCAAAACGTTCACCACGAAAATCTTCTTCTTTAAGATTATATTGTTGGATCATTGTGCCCATTGCGCCATCCAGAATCAGAATACGCTCGGATACAATCTGAGAAATTGTCTTTTTCATTCTTACCTTATTACATTAACACCTAATTGTCACTCTGCCTATCTTAGACCTATCACGATCTTATCTTACTATTACGCTATAAAGCCATCTTATCGCTTAAACATTCGGGCCATGTCTCTGCGGTCATCTTTTTCTTTAATTGATTCCCGTTTATCGTACTGTTTTTTACCTTTCGCCAAAGCAACGACCAGTTTCGCCAAACCTTTTTCGTTGATAAACAAACGCACAGGAACGGTAGTAAAACCGGGGTCTTTCATTCCCCGTTGAATTTTCTCCAATTCTTTCTTATTAAGCAACAACTTTCTGTCTCTACGAGCTGTATGATTATTGTACGAACCATAGAAGTACTCGGCGATATGCATATTCTTTACCCATAATTCGCCTTTCGCAAAATAACAAAACGTATCCACCAGACTTGCTTTTCCTAAACGAATGGATTTAATTTCCGTGCCTGTCAATACAATACCTGCCGTGTAGGTATCCATCAACTCATAGTCAAATGTAGCACGTTTATTCTTGATATTTACAGAAGGTTGTTTCATCTTTACACATTAATTAAGTATGGCTATCAACTTACTAAATACAATTTGAATCACCGTCGGACATAGTATTAACAAAACTGATGAGAAAAGGGTGTATTTCAATCGTACTTTTTCCTCCACTTGCATCAATATGGGAGCTCCTTCCCATACTACATAGACAATGTAGAACTGAAATAGCCAGGCAATAATTCTAAAATCAGGTAAAAGTCCGGTCACAATCTGAAGCAAGAAGGGAACAACAAGTGCGTATCCGGCAAACTGTTGTGTCAACGGAGCATTGGCAGGCATCCCAAACATTCTTACTCCCATTTCGTTAATTGCATAGGCCGCCAGAAAGTAACCACCAAACAATGCCACAGCTACGGCACAACAATTGGTCATCGCTATTTGAAAACTTTGCGGTCCTCCCCATCCATTCGTCAGCAAAGAGCCGATAAAGACGGACAAACCGCATAAACCAATCATAGGATAGACAAAAGCCATAAAAACTTTTCGCCTATCCTCTTCCATAGAAATTTCCTCCCAGGCCTTGGCCGGAGAGGAAATCAATTTCATTGCTATATTAAATAATTCTTTGTAGTTCAATTTGTTTTAAGTGTTTCACTCCACGTTGAATTTGCGGCACCATCCAAAGAATTCTTTGAGGAGTTGGTCTTTGCATTTACTTTTATTTTAGTTGGTTCTACTCCAGTAGCTTGTTTGAATGCATAAATAACACTAGACAGATTATATGCCTTATAAGTAGAAGTATACTTATCACGAGTCACAGTCTCCTCTGAACCATCTTTAATCACATGATTAAGATTCAATACAAGTTCAGTTGACCCTGATGCCAATTCATCAAAATCATATGTGAGTATAAAAGAATGCTTATTAAGTTCTTCTTTCTGCTTTTCGTCTGTACTCTCTACTTTTACCCAATACATAATAGGAATTACAAGATATTGATCAAAAAGTATTCCCGGCTGAGTTGATGTATCGCTATTAAAAGTATATAAAGGTGCAGTAGCTTCGTTATAATCTGCCGCTTTCTCTGGTCCTTCAGTAGATTTTGCACTAATAGAAGTCGGAGTACTTCCTGCATAAAGTGTTACATCAAGAGTCTGAGAATTCCCTGGCTGTTGCGCTGTGTCAAACTGATAGTAAAAGAAATAGATTTCTCCTATATTCAAGTTAGACATTGACAATTCATTCACAACTAATTTCTGCCCATTAGCCAATTCAAATGTAGCAGGAAAATAGTTTGTACATTTAGCGAACGCAGGTCCGGTATATATCGTATTATCATCCCCATTCATACAAGAAGTAACAGACATCCCCATTAAAACCGTCATTAAAGCTACTAATAAAAATTTCATTTGTTTCATAAACATATTTTTTAGAGTTTGCAAAGATATAAATTCTAATTCACAATTAATAAATGCAGATACTTAAAAAATACTGCATCGTTTACTTTATTATTTTTGCAAAAAGTTCCAGGTGATTATCTACATAGCTGGCAACCAGTGTTGTCACTTGTTCCTCCATATCTAAATATGCCTCTTCCAAATCATCAAAAGCCTCATATTGCTCATACATCGCCATGAATTCATCATCCGTCCGTTCTTTTTCCAGATCCTTCCGGTTGGCATCATATATCTTCTTGGCTTTATATACCAATTTAGAGAACTCTTCCGCCCCCCACAGGCGCATCACTTTTGCAAAAGGATTATCAAAGATATATCCGCCATAACCGTTCTGAATCAACTGACAGAATCCGCCGAACATTATTTCATCACGAAAAATCTGATAAGCCAGCAATGAATGCTGTTCCCCTGTCAACAACGGCATTG
>OGZM01002218.1_pt1 | contig 11147 bp, 9 predicted proteins | sample 1576821 | NCBI WGS metagenome assembly OGZM01 (sample SAMEA3541491, study PRJEB24748) | human gut metagenome | biome: human gut; feature: human-associated habitat; material: faeces | place: China | collected 2012
CTGGGGAGCCCCAAAGCCGACGCGGTGCTCGAGAAGTTTGGTGTTTCTCGTTAATCCCTTCGTTAGGCTTAATGCCTCCTTGAGAGGGAGACCGAAATCGTGACAGAAAGCTGGCTCTCGGCACTGAAGTCGCCGGAACTTATTTTTGCCGTCATGCTCACGGCAAAAACCTGCCTGATGGCGGGAGCCGGATTTCTCGTGCTTGCACCCCCGCTCGCTTGGCTCTTCGCCCGGCGAGAAGGTGTTGGCGTGCGGGCACTGAGCTTTTTCGTTACCTTGCCGCTTGTCTTTCCGCCTGTTGCATTAGGCTACCTTCTGCTGCTACTCATCGGACGGAGCGGCCCGTTGGGCGGCATGCTCGATGCTGTCGGCATTTCAATCGTCTTCACGCCTTGGGCGGTCTATCTGGCAGCCTTTATCGCGGGACTGCCGCTCGTCATTCGCCCGATTCAGGGAGCGCTTGCAAGCGAACAGCTCAAAGCGCTTGAATTTGCTGCGCGCGTGCACGGCGCACCGCCGCTCACCGTCTACCGCAAAGTTACTCTGCCGCTTGTACGCGGCCAGATTCTCTCCGGACTGCTGCTCGGCATTTCTCGCGCAAGCGGAGAAGTGGGCATCACGATGATGGTAGGCGGGAACATTTCCGACCGCACCAATACACTCTCGCTTGAGATTTGGAATGCGGTTTCACGAGCAGACTTTGATGTTGCGACCACGCTCTGCCTGCTGCTTTCAGCCTTCACGCTTTTAATTTTTATCGTGCTCGACCGTCTGCAGCGCCGCGCCGGCGCACTTTAAAGCGGTCCTTGGGCCTTTCATCGTCCGCGAACGCCTTGTTTCGCGGACGATGAAACGTAAACAACTATGATTTTAATCACCGGCCCCCAACGCCTTCAGCGACTCCAGCACGGATTCCTTCGTCAGCTTCTCCGCTTTGGCCAGCTGCTCGGCGGAAAGCTCATGGCGCAGCACGCGGGCGTCTGCCGCTGCATTGCGGTCTGGAGCATAGTTTTTTTGAGCCTGTGAAGCAGCGCGCATCAGTACATACGCCGCTGCCGGATCCTTATCCACGCCGTCCCCCGTCATCAGAAGCTGAGCCAATGCACGCTGAGCACCGGGGAAGCCTCCGTTGGCTCCGCGCCAGTACCACTTAGCCGCTTCCTTGAAGTCAACCTCCTGGCCGTTGCCCTGAGCAAAATAGTCTCCAATGTTGCGCATGGCTTCCGAACTGCCGTGCTTGGCGGCCACACGGTCCCAAATCAGCGCCTGACGCGGATCGAGTTTGACGCCGAGACCGGCACGATAAGCCGAGGCAAGCGCAAGCTGGCAGTCAACATCTCCGAGATAGGCGCCTTTTTCCCACCAGGCGGTAGCGCTGAGCGGCTGACGGTGCGTACCCAGTCCCTGATTGAGCATGTCACCCAAGTAGTACATCGCTCTGGGGTTGTCCTTTGCTGCTTCCTTTTGGAAAAGCTTCGTCGCCTCAGCATATTTCTGCGTTTCAAGAAGCTTGACGCCGTCTTCAATGGGGCCGGCAGCAGCCAGAGCAGAAACCATTAAAAGCGAAGAACAAAGTGCAGAGCTCAAAGCGGCACGGGCGAAATTCTGGGTCATCAAGATGCTCCTTAATACGATCGGCGGCACGCTTGCCAATTCAGGCCATATGCCGCTCATTTTCTTCTGCAAGCGAATCTAGCAAGTCAACCTTAAGCGGATCTGCTCTCGGAGGACCTTCCGTCGGCAAGCAGCACCGGCTCATGACCGTGCGGTACAGTCGGCATCTTTTCATCTGTCACCGGCAGACGCTCGATGAGTTCAGCAACAGGCTGATCAATCATCGGATCACGCAGGAACTCGCGGTACCATGCGAAAAGCGGGCCCTCTGGTTTATTGACATTCGGCTGAGCCGGCTGAACCAGACCATTGCAGGGATCAATCAGCAGCACGGCAAAGGCATCGGCCAGCGTTTTTTTCTCCGGATCGCACAAAAGCGCCCAACCGGTTTCCCGCCGCTTTTCGTCGAGCACCACCGGGGCGCAGTACCCTTTTTCGGAGAGTTTCACAAGGATGCGCTCGATCGCCTGCGGATAGCTGTCCACTGCACGAGAAAGCGCGAGCTCAGACACACAGGGAGATCCCGATGCTCGAGCGCTCGTGAGTTCGCGAAGCAGCGCAAGCCCCGTGAGGAAATCGTTTCCGAGCTTATATGAATCTGCGAATCGCCCGGAAGTGAGCTGCGGAAGCGTCGCGGTAATCGCAGCCCCGGCGAAAACCAGCATCCAGGCAATATAAAACCAGAGCAAAAATACCGGAAAGGCCACAAAGGCGCCGTAGATAGAAGAGAGCGTCCCTGCGGTGATGTAATACTCGAAAGCCTCGCGGAATATCTGCCCGGCCAAAGCGACAGCAGCGCCGCCCGTGAGCGCATGCGTGAACGGCACTCGGCAGTTGGGAACCAGTTTGAAGAGAATGGCATAGCCAATGGTCTGCAGGATGATCTGAATAAGTGCGAAAAGCCAGCCCGGCAGCCCCCCTGCACCTGCAGCCCCTGCCGCGATGCGGATGGCTTGCGTTGAAAGAGTGATTGAAAGCGCAATGGCAATGGGCCCAAGCGTGAGAAGTGCCCAGTAAATCATCGCCCGCTGAGTCCACGAACGCATGCGGCGAACGCGAAAGATGCGGTTCACTGTCACGAAAAATTTGTCAATCATCAGGAGCGCGGTGAGTGCCAAACCAGCCAGACCAAAAGCACCCAGGCCGGAAGCATGGTCACTGAAGACCTTCAAGTACTTCATGATCACTTCGCTGTAGGAGAGCGGCAGCACTGACATTACCGCTTCCTCGAGCGCTGCCCGCGTCTCAGAAAAACTCGGGAACGCTGCAAAAGCGGCAAGCGAGACAGCCAAGAGCGGAACCAGCGAAAGGAGCGTCGTCAATGTCATTGACGAAGCTACTTCCTGAAGCTGCGCCTCTCGCATGCGAGCCACCGCGAATCCGGCCAAGTTTCGAAGCGTATTCAAGAGCTGCCGGCGGCGAAGAGCCGTAAGGAGCGGTGTATTTTCGGGTATTGACATAGAGCATTCGCTCAAAGAAAAAGCATTCCAACTATTTTGGTCATTTTAACCGGCAGTCTGATTTTCTCCGTCTGCACTGCAAACATTCACGCGCCCCAAAAAAAACGACCCGAAAGAACCGCTAAAGAGCAGCTCCTTCGAGTCGTTCGGGTTCCGCTGCATCAACCCTAAAAGGGTTAGCCGCAGAGACTTGCCGGAGAGCGTGAAACGCTTACATCTTCAGCTTCACGACACGGTTGGCGTCAATCACCTCGAAGGTGCTGCCATCCTTCACCAGGCCGCGAATATCCGTTAATTCCTCAGGCAGTCCCCAAGCTTCGACCACAGCTTCCTGGGCCACATCGATAACAACGAGTACGTTCCAGTTTTTGGACACGGCATAGAGCTTGCCGTCTTCATAGACCATACCGGTCACATAAAGTTCGCCAAGAGAACGATCCTTCTTAAGCATCTCGGCCGTGGGGACAAACTCGCCAGAAAGCATCCAGTCCTTCATCAGAGTCTTGCTGATGACAAACTGCTTCTTATTCTTGTTGTCAGGCACAGTAGCCGTGAAGACATAGCGTCCATCGGTAGCACTCGAATGAATGTAGGAGAACTTCGCGCGTTCCGTATCGATTCGAGCTCGGCCAAGACCGCCGACCGCCTCAATGTGGCTGCGCCCGGCAGTGAAGTTGGGCCAGCCCTGAACATCATCGGCCTCCGGATTCTGTCGAACACGCAGAAGCGACTTGTTGGAGCCCATCAGCACATAAGCGTCTTTGTCCAACGCTGTAATACCCACCAAGTCAAGCACATTGGCCGAGAACCAGGGATCCATAGCAGCATGGAACTTCGGGGAGAGGTCGGCGTTGAGGAACCAAAAATCATATTTGGAAGCAACGACGTACTCGCCTCGAATTTTGGCGATGGTATTGAGTTTGGCCGAAATGCCCGGCACTGCACGGGTCTCTTCAATTTTGAGGCTGCCGTTGAGTGCGACAGGCGCATTGGCGGCATTGTGCTCAAATTTGATTCCAAGGCGTTCAGCGTTGGGTGCATAAGCAAAGTCAGGCTCTTTCACATCACGTTTGCCAAGGAAGTTGAAGCCCGAGAACATGCCTTCCCAACTGTCCGAAGACCAAACAATGTATTTCGGATTCCACGAAAAGCGCCATGGATCTCCCTGCCCCCAGTTGGGCGGAAGACCGGTCGTCCAAGCCGCCTGGAAAGCGTTCGAAGCAAGAATGAAGGAGACAATGCCGAAGGCGATCTTCATAAAACCAGTCGTCGGACGCCACCGTTTGCCTTTGAATTCCGCGATGAGCGCATCAAAACGCGGAGCAAGGAAAAGTGCGAGTCCGAAAAGCATCACCACACACCAGAAGACGATTTCCGCCCACATTTGAGTGTGAAGTCCCATGATTTCAAGACCGAAGCCCTGTCCCACATCGCGAGCGGCATGATTGCCAAGATGGCGGAAGGAGGACCAAAGACCGACGGCAGCCATCACAAGCATGGTCGCCAGATACTTTGGCTTGAAACCATATCGCACCATGAAAAGCGCCACGACGCCGATAAAGGCCATTTGCTCACGCTGTCCCCAGCAGAGCGTGCAGGGGCTGTCCCCCATCAGGTAGCCAAGAATGAGGTTGGCAATACCGACCGGGAGAAGAACAATTAATAAGCCTCCCCAGCAGACAATGTCATACCAGGTTTTGGCTTTTTTGATATCGCCGTCGGTGATCGGCTTGGAGTAGTCAACCATTTGCAGATCTCCGATGGTTAGAGGTTGAGGACGCCGAGAATGCCCGTCGACACGTGACCGACGTACATGAGTGCAACCATGAGCCAGCCGATGATGGTCAGTCTCCAAGCGAGTTTTTCATGCTCAGGCTTAAACCAGATCAGCAGCACGGCGATGAGCAGCATTACGAGCTCAACGAATTCCATTTGCTTTCCTTTTGGTAGTTGTTAAGTGCGTTCATAAAGTTGAACACAGTGCAGGGATTCTGATGGAGGGCTGCTGCGGCTGGAAAGGGTTGATTACAATCAGTAACAGTTTTTTTGCTTATACAAAATGACCAGATAAATGATTATCTAGATAAATATCCCTATAAACGCTTTGGTAAACAATTAATTCAGTAAAAAGCTATACGTATATTTTGTTATCTTCTTCTCCAAGAATCTAAATTACAGATCAGTTGAAAATATTTTTAGTATGTTGGTATATTTGAATTTTGCGGCACTGCTGAAAGCATTTTTGGCTGCCCTGTCGGCATACAAAATAAACCTGAGCATGGATGGATTACACCTTCAGCGCCTAAAAGCGTCGAGACGCTCCTGCTTCAAAAAGGGGCGCCCGTAAATAAAAAAGCAGCGTGATATTGCTCACGCTGCTTTATGAAATGGGCGTCCGGAAGGCTTCCCGGACTAGAGACCAGTTAACCGGGATTCACGGAAACAAGGCGCCCTGGAGCCGGATTATTGCGGTCACGATGGACTGCAGCAGGCCGCTCACGCTTCAAAAGCGCCCGTTACGATCACTTTGCCGTCCTGCATCATGCGGCGCCCCTTCATGAAGACGTCAGCAAGCTCAAGCTCATCACCGAAGATCAGCAGATCGGCGTCCTTGCCCGGCTGTACGCGGCCCTTGGCGGTCAATCCCAGTGCATCGGCAATGGTTGCCGTCATCGGACGGAGCGCTTTGTCAAGACCAATCTTTTCGGCGGTAGAGCGCACCGCTTCCAAGTCGCAGTCAATGGAGCCAACGCCAAAGCCCACCATCTCGCCGGCTTCGTTGAAGCGCGGCATCGAACCCTGGCCGTCCGAAGAAAACGTGATGCGGTCGAGCGGAACATCCTTTTCGAGCGCGGCGATCAGCGCGTCCGCAGCGGATCCCATCCAGCAGCCGCCGCCCGTGGTGATATCGATAAAGCCGCCCATTTTTGCAAAGCGACAGGCTCGTTCAAATACTTGAGGATGACGGGCAACATGCGTCGGACGCATATGCTTGGCCGGAATGCCCTTCGGAATCGCAGCTTCAAGCGGGTCAAAAATCGCATCTCCCCAATCACCGCAATGCACATGCAGAAAGCCTGTTTTGCCTGTAAGCATGCCGGCTACGCGGATTTCTGAAAGGAGCCGCAGCACTTCCTGATCGGTCGGGAAAGACGAGCGATGGTCGCCCATAGCAATCTTGACGCCCAAGCATTCGGGAATGGCAAAGAGATCTCCCTTCACCGATCCGGTGATGGTTGCCGGCGGATAAGCGTAGTTGCTCGTCCACATCCAGCCCGAAGCACCTTCAACGGTAAGTCCTCGCACCTTGGCGAGCAAATTTTCAATTGAGCGCGACATGCTGTCGGTGCCTGACACGCCCATGAAACTCGTCACACCGCCTTTGACCAAGGAGGAGAAATTGAGCTCTGGGCAGCGGCTTGCCCAACCGCCCTCGCCGCCGCCGCCGGTGACGTGAATGTGCTGGTCGATCAGGCCCGGCGTCACGCGCCGGCCCGCTGCATCAACCGTTTCCATGCCGGGGATATTCACATTTTCAAGATGCGGTTCCACGGCGATGATCTTGCCGCCGGCGATAAGAATGTCACGCATGCCGACATGTTCAGGAGCATAGAGATCCGCATTGCGGATGAGCACGGCTTGGGTCATTGGTGAAGTGCCTCTTGTCAAATAAAGTGAAAGCGGGGAATAAAGATGCGGCAGGCATCCTTCTTGATTGATGAGAACGTACTGCCGCATGCGCTTTCTGCGGGAAAACCGATATTTTAGGCCTTGCCGGCGTCAGCGGACATCCTGCATTCTTTCTAGATACGTTGTTTTCGCCCGGCCGCCGCTTAGGCCTTGGGATTCTCCGGCGCTGTGCGGCCATGGAGCCCGTAGGTATTGGCTGAACGCTCGGAAAAGAGCAGATAAAGCGTCACCAGGATCGTAAAGAATGAAATGCCGTAAAAACCTGAAGACATGTTGTAAGGAACACCGAGGATGACGGCATTCAGACCGTCGGAAGCTGGCCCCGCGATCCAGACGCAAGCGAGCGCCGTAAAGAGCGTCAATCGGCGGCGTCCGAAAGCCAAGAGGAAAAGCGCCAGCAAAATAGCGAGCGCATTGACGGTCGCCGGAATCAAACTTTTCAAAACGGGGCCGACAAAATCAATGGAAACGGCAAGCACATTGGCGGCTTCCCCCGCCTGACGCCCGAGCTCAAAGAGCGACAGTGCCGCCTTAACCGAAAGGATAAGCAGTCCGCCCAGTCCGGCAGGACGTCCGGCAGGACGACGAGCCGGCGGCACAACGCGGCCGATCACCCAAAAGAATAGCGCCAGCAAAACGGGAATCAGCACCATCAGGCCCATGCCCATGGAGGAAAGTTGGACGTTGAAAAACTCAGTCATATCAAACGGGGAAAAAAGCAGAAAACATAAAAACGGTCTGATCAGCGAAGCGATTCGCTCGCGTCACTGTTTCGTCGGCCGGGGAGCGTCGCTGCATGTCCGGGACAGTCCGGCTCGGGCTGCTGGAGTTCAGCAAGGATTCCGCAAGTGCGTGCATCACAGTGTTTGCCCTGACAGTGCGCCTCCAGATCGAGCAGATGACGGCGCAGTTCCCGCAAGTCCTTCAAACGTCTGTCAACGGCTTCCATGTGCTGATGAATAAGCTTATGGGCGAGCTCTGCACCCTCTCGGCTGCCTTCATCAAGCGCTCCAAGAAGCTCTCGAATTTCAGAGAGTCCGATATCGAGATTGCGGCAGTGCCGGATGAAATCGAGCCGATTCACATGAATCTGACCGTACTGACGGTAGTTATTGGACTCACGGCGCGGTTCAGGCAAAAGCCCTTGCTTTTCGTAGTAGCGGATCGTTTCCGGGGTATTCCCCGTTAACTCCGCAAGTTCTCGGATGCGCATAAGAACTCCGTGAAAGTGGATTGAGCAAGCGACAGAGCGCTCGCCGGCATTGGCCTGCAAACTACTTTAAAAGAAGCGCTGCGCCACGGTCGAAAACGGCCTTCAAAAAAGTGCTTGACATTGTAACGACTTCAAGGTGTGAAATGCTCATCAAAAGGAAAACACAGTCGTCCGATACGGATGACTCATCAATTGTCAGAACTATGAAAACGCTTACCCTGCATTTCCCCGACATGTGCTGCCCGGTCGAATTCGGTCCGGTGGAGCACGCCCTCGCAGCGCTCTCAAGCGACATTCGTGCCGTGCCGGATTATTCCGTGCGCCGCGTGAAGATCAATGTCCCAGACCGCTCTTCCCTTGAAAAAAACGCCATCCTTGCTGCAGTAAGCAAGACCGGCCAGTCTTTTGACGTCGCAGCCTCGAGCGGCTGGAGTGACGATCCTAGCTTTGACCGCGTATGCATTACGGTGCCGGAAATGGATTGTCCCGTCGAAGCCGGTGAAATCGAACGCGAACTCAAAAAAGCAGGGATCACCGACTATCAGATCGATATCATGAACCGCCGCATTCTGACGAGCGGCGATGCCGCCCACGGCGTGCTTGCTGCCGTGAAGGCTGCGGGATACGAAGGCACTCTGGAAGCCCAAGCTTCCGCGAGCACAGCCAAAGGGCAGACGCTCCTTTCGGTTCCGGAAATGGACTGCCCGGTTGAGGCGGGCGAAATCGAACGCGAATTCAATGCCGCCGGCATCAAGGGCTATGAAATCAACGTCATGAACCGCACCATTGCGGTGCCTGCGGCCTCTGCGGCTGCCGCACAGGCGGCGATCAGTGCTGCCGGTTATGAATCGACTGTCATGAAGGCGCGTGAACAGGAAACCGTCTTTGAAGATCGTACGCCCTGGAAGCGCTATATCCTCGCCTTGATTATTGCGCTCGGCTGCGAATTCTTTGAGGTGGCTGCCGACAACGGCTACATCACGCTTGACGAATTCCTCGTCAAAGGCATCACCCTTGCGCTTGCCGTTCTGGCCATTTTCATGGTGGGATTCACCACCTTCAAAAAGGGCATCCAGAGTGTCATGAAGGGCACGCTCAACATGAACACCCTGATGGCCGTGGCCGTTACGGGCGGTGTCCTTATCGGCGCCTGGCCGGAAGCAGCCATGGTGCTCGTGCTTTTTGAAATCAGCGAAGCCATTGAACAGCTTTCCATGACAAGAGCCCGCCGCTCGATTCGCGACCTGATGAGTGTTGCGCCTGAAAAGGCGCTCGTCGCGCAGGGCAGCGGCAAGTATGTTGAGATGAAAGTCGAGTCCGTCGGCCCTGGTGCGCAGGTGCGCATTGCGCCGGGCGACCGCGTTCCGCTTGACGGCAAGATTGTCGAAGGCACTACAACGCTCGACCAGTCCATGGTGACGGGCGAATCCATGCCGGCAGAAAAAGGACCGGGCGCAACGGTGTGGGCCGGGACGGTGAATCTGACGTCGACGATTGAAGTCACGGTGACGGCTGCCGCTTCCCAGTCACTGACGGCCCGCATCATTGAAGCCGTTGAAAATGCTCAGTCCTCCAAGTCGCCCGTACAGCGCTTTGTCGACAAGTTTGCCGCGGTCTATACGCCGATCGTGTTCGTGGTGGCGTTGTGCGTTGCTGTCGTGCCGCCGCTATTCCTCGGCGACTGGCTCGGGTGGCTTTACAAAGCACTTTGCCTGCTCGTTATTGCCTGCCCGTGCGCACTCGTCATTTCCACGCCGGTCACCATCGTATCGGCGCTCGCTACTGCGACGCGCTGCGGCCTGCTGATTAAGGGCGGCCTCTTCCTGGAAGAAGCGCGCAAATTAACCAATATCGGTTTGGATAAGACCGGCACGCTCACGAAGGGTGAGCCTGAAGTCGCCGGCATCACGCTCTTGGGCGGGGCCGACCGCAAACAGGCACTTTCGCTCGCCGCGAGCCTCGGCGCCATGAATAAGCACCCGCTTTCGGCTGCCATTGTCCGTGAAGCCAAAAAGGAAAACGTCGAGATTCAGCCGGTGGCTGATTTCACGGCGCTTCCGGGCGAAGGCGTCACCGGCCGCATCGGAACGGGACGTGCATCACTCCTTAACCTCGCGGCGCTTGATAAGCGCGGGCTCTCTTCGGATGAGGTCGCCGACGCCTTCAATCGAGCCAGCGAAAACGGCATGTCGAGCGTAGCGCTCGCGGATACCTTCGGCGTACTGGCAGTCTTTGTCATGGCTGACGAAATCAAGGCTGATACGCGAAGCGGTCTTGCCCAGCTCAAAGCCGAAGGCATTACGCCCTGGCTGCTCACGGGCGACAATGAACGCGCTGCACATGCGCTCGCCGGCAAGCTCGGTCTTGAGAACGTGAATGCTGACCTGCTTCCTGAAGCCAAACTTGCACGCATTCGTGAGCTTCAGGGACAAGGTCTGACAGCGATGGTGGGCGACGGCATCAACGACGCTCCGGCGCTCGCACAAGCCGACATCGGCATTGCCATGGGCGTTCGCGGGACCGACAGCGCGATTGAAGCTGCTGATATTGCCGTGATGGACGACCGCATTTCGTCGGTGGCAACGCTCGTTCGTCTCTCGCGCATGACCCACAGCGTGCTCGTGCAGAACATTGCATTCGCGCTCGGCATCAAGATCATCTTCACGATCCTCGCCATCAGCGGATTCGCGACGATGTGGATGGCTGTCTTTGCCGATACGGGCACTTGCCTCATCGTGGTTGCCAACGGTATGCGTCTGATGCGTGTGAAGCCCAAACTCGACCGCATGGCGGCGGAAGTGGATCGTGCCGCAGGCACTGCGCCGCAGACGCACGTTCAGACGGCTGCTGCCTGACACACCAAAAATCCGTTTTTCCTTTATTTAACTCAAAGGCAGACTGGACGGCAGCAGCGTCCAGCCTGCCTTTTGCATTGCATTCGCGAATATCCGAACGATAAGAGCGGATCCGCTATCATCATCGGTAGGAACGCTGCCGAGGGCTCGCTCATCCGTCGGGCCAAAGGCAAAGGAAGGAGTTCATTGCATGCCGTCAGACCCGCTCAACCTTGAACCTAAAAACGGCGACTTTGTGGACTACATCGAATCGCTGCAGGCCAGCTCGCAGAAAAATCTTGACGGCATCACGCCGCCCATGACGGCCGATCACCA
>OGZM01002219.1_pt1 | contig 11138 bp, 9 predicted proteins | sample 1576821 | NCBI WGS metagenome assembly OGZM01 (sample SAMEA3541491, study PRJEB24748) | human gut metagenome | biome: human gut; feature: human-associated habitat; material: faeces | place: China | collected 2012
GAATTATTTAACGCCACGGTCCCTGCCGAGAAGAACTGCTTGTCTTCGCCAGACTTAAATTCAGCATTGTTCAGGGTTAATGTTGAACCTTGGTCTAGTATTACTTTCCCATTAGAGTTAACGGCAATCGTTTCGTTGTTAGCACGAGAAGATAACTCGACATTATTTCCTTTTTTACCAAGTGCATTAATGGAATAGTATCCATTAAGCGTCAATTCATTAGCAAGAATCTTGACTGAGCCATTACTAGTCGTTAGTGCGCTGCCGTTGTCTGTCTCATTGCCGGTGAGAGTGACATTTTTAGCATTTAAAGTGGCGGTTACCTTATCAGGAGATTGTCCAGATATAGGATTTTTGATAAATAATGCAGTATCGCCGCCTTTAATGTTTATATTTTCAGAAACTAGATCAATAGATAAATCACTTTGTTGCGGATTTTTTTGTGAAGTAAATTCAGCTTGAATACCGTACTTAGTATCACCAGTGATATTAATGTTGTCGGCTTGGATGTAAACATTAAAGTTCGCTGAACCCGTGAATTGCCCTGCATTTGATTGGTTGCTTAGCTGTATACCAGCGTAGGCGCCGGAAACATTGAAGTTTGTTACGTCACTCACATACAAAGGAGTGTATTTCTTGTCTGGAGAGATATCGGCAGATGCGGCGATCTGGATACCTAAGTTTCGGCCTGCATTGATGTTTACAGTTCCAATTTTTTCAAACTTTAATGTTGGAAAATTGTTGGGCTGTGACTGTACCAAGAATGCTGTGCTCTGTGAATAGGCGTCTAAAGTCCCAATGTTGGAGAAGGTGACATCGCCCCCATTCCAGTTCAGATGAGCGATCTGGTCAACCTGGAGAGGTGTTTCCGCAGTGCCGAACTTGACGTGATTAATGTTATCGAAGGTAACCGTACCACCGTTGCTCGTAATAATCGGGTTGTTGTTATTGCGATCTGACTTTAGAGCAGTGGTCGTTAGAAATTCCAAGCTGTCTAAATTCTTAACAACAATGGATGCGCCGTCACCCTCGGCCCTTAGGAATGAGTCTGTTTTTGCGCTCTCATTTTTAAAAATAAGATTGAACGACTTTGCTTCGTCGCCTGAAAAAACATAGCTCTTATTAGTGGGTGCGCTATACCACTCCGAAGCATCCGTACTCTTAACAAAAGGTGATGTGTCCTTATCAATGTTGATTGATTCGGCGTTCACCCCCCCCCCCGACAGTCATCAATGAAGCCACCAAAATGGCAATGTATGTTTTCTTCATTCGAATCAGCTCCAAATCTAATTCAAAGCAAGAACTTAGAGACCGCCCGGCAGGGCGCAGTCTTCAAGCCGCAAAGAGTTCGTCGGAACGCCTGCACGGTTTCTGTTTGCGCAGTGTTTTCCTTTAGTAGCGAACCTCTTGCTACTCTACGTGCTCCTTCCAATTTCAGCAATAAATAAACATTTGTATTCGCATAGAAACATTAACGTCTTTGTTTGATTAAATTGATGAAAACAAAACACATGGATCTTTACCCCTCCATTTTTTGATCACTTTGTTGCTGTTTCAACACTTCTGTTTACCACCTCAATCCTATAAAACAGTACTGATGCCGTTCTAAATGTTTATGTCAGTATCCTGAGCCCGTTTGATGGCCATATCATTCTTGACCGTTGTCGAAGGTAGGATCGTTGGAACATCTGACACGATCAGGCCTCGATGCCCTGAAGCAGACAGGCACATACGAAAATGCCAGGGAAAACGCGGGTTTATATACACCAACTTCAGCTTGCTGGAGGTCCAATCGTCACTGACAATCGGATCGTCCTTTCGAGCCAGCTCCAATATCTTTGGTTTCGAAGTTGGCCCACACGTTCGCGCCTTTGGCGCGCTGCGTAAGGACGGTGGTTCGAGCAATAACGGCCTCAGCCCTTTGATGGACAGCAGGGGCAAGAAAAAAGTCACTGCTGCCAGACTTCTGCAAGGTGAGAAGTTGACCTACCCTGTCAGACGTTTCGTGTTTCATCCCATATACCAGCTTCAGGCCTATTGCGACCGAAGCGATAACGATAAAGAGCAATGCCAGGAACTCGAAGGTCGTGGCGTTCAGTAAACAACATTGCGACTATTGCAGCGAGTAAAAACACACGAGCAGTTTTGTTAAATGATCAGTGGCGAAGTCTCTCGCAGACGTTCACTGGAACAGTTACTGGCGATGCACTATTAACGCAGTCAACCGCCGCTTAAGTTGTCACAATCCCCTTCTGCCGCCACTGAAGCCACACCGGTGAGCGCAGAGGAATAAAAACATGCTTCATATGAAGCATCCCTATGTGCCATCTGATGATTGGCTTACTTCGAACGTGCCGTGATACTTCATCAAACTCATTGGCCAAGGAACTGCTTGCACAGTGAACCAAAGACATAGCATTGTGGCAAGCGACTGCAGCCTAGCTTTGTCGAAGGAAACGGTCTTGACAGCAGCCGTAGGGACAGCAGGTACAGCGTAAGACAACTCGTCGCTCTCGATCCGGTCCATCCTGCTCACCTGGATTCTTAGATAGAAAGATTTCGAACGTGAAAATCCGTTTAATTAACTGTCGTTTGCGTAATTTTTTTGAATGAGATGGTGCATTCGACCTATTCAGGCCGCTTAATCCAGAGCACTCAGCTGAACGTTCCTTCAGATTTATTTCGCTGATTGATCCTTGTGCTTTTGAGCCTCCCGGTTCTCTTTGCGGCATACGTATACATAGAGAATCATGAGAATAATCCCAAATAACGACAACGACCCAGCAATCCAGCAATAAGCAGTTTGTCCGTCAATCAAAGCAGTTTCTCCAAAGTCATGCGGCGAGTGACAATCCCAAAAGCAGAACCGCCAAACAAAAACGAAATTATTACGGGAATAGCAAAGATAGTACGTAGGGGATCGGGATCAGAAAAACCGCATGCTGCAACAGGCTTGCAATTCTCAAAAAAATTATCACATCGGCAGCAAGGCGTGATGAAACGCGGCTGAACGTTAAGTTATCCCATTTGCCATGAAACTTCACACTGAGCGAACCAACAAATGGGATGTTCGATACATGGCATAACCCTGTAGACAAGAAGCAAGGCAGCATGCATGCTGCCTGCCCATCCATGCCTACCGCGGCCGGGCAAGGAATACATGGTGCAAGCCGTGGATGGAGCCTCTGCAAAGGGTGGAAAAAACGACAAAGCCCGCTTGCAGGCGGGCTAAGTCAATGATGCAAGGAACGGTCATGACACACCAAACCCTTGCTTCGTGTTTGATCATACCACAGCACTTATCGATCGCGATTGACAGCGGCGTCCATCTTGAGGGACTCTCGCTCGTTATCGTAATCGTTCTGTGGATTATGATCCGCAAGAAGCCTTAAGGCACAGGGGTCGTCCTTTCGGGACGGCCCCTCTTGCGTCAAACCCGAATATAGCTCGTCATCAAAACCACAAATTTTCAGGAAAGGCGCTTAATCTTTCTCGGTCCTTTTCAGCGACGTTGGCTACACAAGTACGACAAACTCATACGGTTTTCGTGTCAGCATGTTGATTCTCTAACTATCAGCGGAACTCCTGTGCGTCATGCTGACGCCGCGCAGATCCCGGTCGCTCTTCCAACTAATGCTGAAGACTGTTTCGCAGAAACGTCCGAAAGATTAGAAGATCAAAGCAACGGGTTTTGCCTGAACCCATCGTGCCGATAATCGGCATCTGACCTTCTGAATGTGACACGGGCTGAAAGGCTTTCTCCTGACGCACCACCGCATCGTGAATCCAAGGCTGCTGCCGATTGTTCTGCAGCAGCTCTGCCGGTGAATAGTCACCGCTGGGCTCCTCCTTTCCTTTGGGGTTTCCGCTGTCCGGGAGGAGCCGTTCTGCGGCTTGCTTAACGCCGCGTCGTGGTTAGATACCAAGCGATCACAAGGACCACCGCCAGAACACCGTCAACATGAATGTCACCGGTGCACACGAGTATCGTGTGTGGCATAATCTCCCACGAGGACAGAGATGCTCCGAACATCACATATCTCCTCATGTTGGCAAGCCCGGTGTTGAGACCACCGGGCTTCGTCGTAATAACCTCTTGCGAGGACCTCAACGGACGGAGCCGTTGTTCTTTGCTAAGAGCGGATTGTTAAGCTCAAGAGCTCCGAACCAAAGAGGCAGAGACTGACTCGACAGATTCATCCTGTTTCGTGGTTCCAAAATTATACAGAAAATCGATTCATTGTTTACTATCGTTTTTCTTTCTCCTAGGCTTCAACATTGAACGCTTGCTGGAACTCATCAATTATCTAATTGATGTGTAAAGAGTATTGGAGATTTTTTGCTTGTCAGCAAATACCTTCTGAACAAACGTTCCTGCAGATCTATTACCGTTGCTTGAGCATTGCATTCACCAATTCATCTGCGGCCTGCTGAGTTCAGTTTCTTCTGCGCCAATGCCGAACCGTTGGACAGATGATTTCCAGAGTCTTCCATTCCGAGACGGATCCTTCGAATCAGAAAAAATCACTAATAGTGAAGCCCGGTCACAGAACCGGATGATGCGTATGGAATGTCGACGCAACACATCTGTTATTTCAAATTATGGGTTGGAGATACGAGACAAAAAGCACGATCATCACTACCAACCGACCGATTGGACCGATTGCACAATTGGGGCTGGTTTTAGGCGATCCGATGGCTGCAACCGCAATCTCGACCGTTTGATGCATCCCTGCACTGCCATTGCAATCAATGGCGACAGCTACAGGCTGAAAGAACACAAGCTAAATAAATTGCTTAATAACCTACAAGCTGCAAAGGAATTAAAACCTAAGCGGCATGACTGCAGGGGGCAAGATTTGTCCGCTAGGGGGTCAACTTACCTGACCGTTGACAGGCTTGCATCGCCCGTTCGATAACCTGCACCGAAAAGCTCCTTTTCAGTGCACGAACAACGCTGCAAAGGCGTCTTCCGTTGAAGTCGGATTTGAACGCCTGCGCGACAAACTTTTCCACGTTAGTTCGCTCTATACCAAGTCTTGTACTGAACAGCTCGACCCACTGATCCGGCGACAAGCGGGTTCGCTTTTCTTCAGGCGTCAGATGTTCGGGTAGGATGTGGGTTTTCATGCCGACAGCCGAATGACATCGTTCATGTGCAGCAAGAAACATCCCGGTCCCGCTGTCATAGATCTGCACTTTCTCCTCGGTCAGCTTGACGTACATCCGCTTCCCGATGAACTTCGCCGGGACGCTGTAGCGATGAGAGCCGTTGGTTCTGTTGAGTCGAATGCAGTGTCCCTTGTCCACGGTGTAGACCTTCCATTCGCCGTGCTCATAGGGATGAGCTGGCAAAGGCTGCAGGCTGCTCTTCTCCTCTTCCTCAAAACAAGCTCTTCGAGAAGCGTTTCTTCCTTGCCAGGGGCGTTGATTGAGTTCGTTCAAGTGTTTGCGAACCATCTCCTGAAGCTGCTCCCTGTTTTTGGCCAGCGCATGTCCTTCGGCCTGCAGATGGAGCTTGCCGATGATCCATCGTTCAACCATGTTTACGATGGCTTCCACGCGGTTTTTGTCCTTGGGATGCTGCACACGGCAGGTCTGAGCTGTCATGCCGTAGTGTTCACATAAATCGAGAATCACCGGTTGGATGTCGCCATTGGTCCATTGCGCGTGGCGGACCAGAGCTTTGGCGTTGTCCATCACGAGGTTTCTGGGAACGCCCCCGAAGTACTCGAGTGCCTCCACGACCCCCTGAACCCAGGCTTGCTGTCGTTCATTTTCAAACGCCTGAGCGTAGATCAGACCACTGGCAGGAAGTGCCGCAACGAACACGCGATCGCGATGCACCTCGGCATATTCATCCACCCAAATCAGATCATCACCTGCGAAGTCGATTTCCATGACGTCGCCTGTGACATAGTGCAAATTGGTGAATAGGTCTTGAGGTTCCCTGTTAGGTTTCTTGTCCGCGTAGCGCCGACAGAACGACGAGTAGGAGTAGATCTTCTGCTCGGCATTCATACGACAATATTCGTCGTAAACGAGCTGAAGCGTCATGTGCTTCTTCTGGAGAAGATCGTTGACGACCTCCCAGTTCGGCTCGCAGTGAGAGTTTGGGGTTTTGGGATACACCCGCTCGTAGATTTCCTCGTCCGAGAGTTTGAGAAACGCTTCGAGATCAGACCTGGCAGCCGAAGCCAGTTTGTTGATGAAGCCGTTGGAGGCTCCCGTATGGTGACGGATTTTGGAGTAGCTGAACCCGCAGTTCAGCATGGTCAATACCGTTCGTATGGTGGTCATAGCAATTTTCCGTGTCATAAAGGCTCCGTATATTGATACGAACCTTTCGATTATCAATTGCTATGCAGAAACTGTTCACGTGTTTAGGAATTATGTTCACGTAATTAAGAATCGGCTAGTCGGAGCACCTGTTCACGTAATTGAGAAAACTGTTCACGTACATGAGAATTGCTGTTCACGTGTTTTAAGAATTCTCATTCAAACAGTACTTTAAGATAATGCTGTCCGAAACTTATTCATAAACTGCTTTATTGACAGTATAACTGTAATTGTCGTTAGTGTATTCACTGTATATCCTCTCAGTCATTTTGTCATATAAAGCAAAGATCTCGTCATTCATTAGTAATGACTTTGCATCGGTCTCTATGATGCTATCGGCTTGTCCATGCTGATTAGCGGCAAATACCTTATCTGCCAGGAATTGCGTTCGAAAGCACTGTGAAGCTTTCAACATTGACTGAGCATAATAGGGAAACTACCACCTTCGCAGATATTGGCGAGTCTAGCAACACTGCTCGATAAAATACCTAACAAATTCGGCTTGCGCAGCTACACGAACAGCCTTAGCTCAACAACGAATTCAGAAAAATCTAAACCATCATTTCAAACAACCTAACAAGGATACTTTAAATATTTATATAAAATAAAAACCCACTTTCTTCCAAAAGTGGGTTATGTTCATTTCATGATTTTTATTCGTCTTCTAGACACATTGATGACGCGTCTTGAAGTATTTACATCGGCTCAAAGGAGATCTGAAGAGAGCTTGTAAATAGGAGCGGCAACATAATTAGTGACCTGCAGCTCATTTTCGCTAAGATAGTCAAATTAAGTCGACAACATAGCTTACTTCCATCAAAGATGACAATTAACTATGTGATATCAATATTTAGCAGCACCCCATACTTCGGCCCAAGTACCAGTTAAGGCGCCCTTCGCATAGTCTACGACACGGTTTTCGAAGAAATTGGTATGGGTTACGCCCAGCATTGCATCAACCCAGGGAAGCGGATTTGTTGTACTTTTAAAAATACCCTTCAAACCGAGGCCCATTAACCGACGATCAGCAATGTATCGAATATAGGCACGAACATCTTCACGGGTAAGGCGCTTCATTTCGGAAACACCGAAAGCCAAATCGATGAATTTGTCTTCAAGATCGACCATCACTTCCGCAATGCCGTAAATCTTGGCTTTAAGCTCATCCGTCCATAACTCCGGATTTTCCGTAATGTATTCACGGAAAATCTTCGTCATCGATTCAGTGTGAAGCGTTTCGTCGGCGATGGACCAGGCAATGATCTGCCCCATACCCTTCATCGTGCCGCAGCGCGTGAAATTGAGGAGCATCACAAAGCTCGAGAAGAGCTGCATGCCTTCGGTAAAGGCAGAGAAAGCGGCAATCTGCGCCGCAAGATCGCCCTTGTCACGGCAGACTTCATTAAAGAAGTCATGCTTAGCCGCCATCGCTTCATACTGAAGGAATTCGTTATAAATCGACTCCGGAAGCCCGAGCGTCTCGATGAGATGCGAATATGCCGCAATGTGCACGGCCTCGCGAGCGGCGAAACTCGAAAGCATCATGCGGACCTCGGGCTGCTTGAAGCGCGGAAGATAAGAATTCACATAGGCCCCTGACACGTCAATGTCACCCTGCGTGAAGAACCGCAAAATTTTCGTGAGGAAGTCGCGCTCTGAATCCGTGAGCTTTTGCTGATAGTCCTTGACGTCCTCGAGCATCGGCACTTCTGTCCAGAGCCAGTGCATCTGTTCGGACTGCATAAACGCTTCATAGGCCCATGGATACTGGAAAGGCTTGTAGTAATCGCGTGACTCGAGAAGCCCGCCCGCCCTTTCCGCTTTAGCTGCTTCTCCGGCCAGTTCCGTCATCGGCTGATTGATCTTTTCGTCTTCCATCATTTTCTCTGCTTACCTTATTTCAAATGCTTCCATCAGCGGCCGACAAAACTCAGCCTTCACAGGCGAGACACGTCGAATTGTCAGCCACGGCCCGCATATCGATTTCATCCTCAATGCGCTTGCGTTCAGCCTTCACGCCGACGCGGTCAGCCTTTCTCAGCTTGTCCGAGCGGTTGTAATAAAGGCTCTTCAAGCCCTTCTTCCAAGCCAGGAAGTGGCAGGCATGAAGGTACGCAATCGACACGTCGGGCGGGAAGAACAGATTGACGCTCTGTCCCTGGTCGATGAACTCCTGCCGGTCAGCTGCCAGCTCAACGATCCAGCGCTGATCAATTTCAGGGGCCGTCTTAAAAACATCCTTCACATCCTGCGGAATATCGTCGCGATGCTGGATGGAGCCGTCGTGAGCGATGAGATCTGCCCACACCTCCTCCGTATCGAGTCCGAGTTCGGCAAGCTTGGCTTTGAGGAACCGGTTTTTCATGATGTAGGCGCCGGAGATCGTATCCTGACGATAAATGTTGGCGCGATACGGCTCGATAGAGGGCGACGTGCCGCCCATAATGAGCGAGGACGATGCATTTGGCGCCACTGACATCCAGTGCGAGAAGCGCCGCGAAACGCCGGAATCGGCTGCATCCGGGCATGCGCCGCGCTCTGCGCAGAGCTTCTTGTCGGCCTCTGCGCAGGCTGTCCGAATCATCCGGAAGACCTGCTTATTGATGGACTTGGCCGCCGCACTCTCAAAGGGCACCCCTTTCTTCTGCAGATAGGCATGGAACCCCAGCGCGCCAAGTCCAACCGAGCGTTCACGCATGGCCGAATACCGTGCGCGGGCGATTTGATCGGGAGCGTGGTCAATAAAGTACTGCAGGACGTTGTCGAGGAGCTCCATGGCGTCGGTGATGAACTGCTGATTGTTCTTCCACTCGTCGAAATATTCGAGATTGAGCGACGAAAGACAGCAGACCGCCGTACGGTCATGAGAGGTCGGCAGGAAAATTTCCGTGCAGAGATTGGAGCCGTGAATGCTCAGTCCCTTGTCCTTAAGCCAAGACGGAAGCGCCCGGTTGGCGGTGTCAATGAATACCAAATAGGGCTCACCCGTATGCATGCGCATCTCAAGGATGCGCTGCCACAAATCACGCGCAGATACTTTGGCCACTACCTCATGCGTGCTCGGATGACGAAGCTCCCACGTGTCATCGTAGGAACTGTCGCGCATTGACGCTTCAATCTTTTCCATGAATGCGTCAGAGAGATTCACGCCGTGGTGAAGATTCAGCGCCTTCATATTCTGGTCGCCCGTAGGCTTTCTCATCTCGATAAAGGGGATGATGTCCGGATGATCAATATCGAGAAAGGCCGCATAAGAGCCGCGGCGCGTAGAACCCTGACGATAGGCAAGGCAAGCGGCGTCATAAACCTTCAGATGCGGCATCACGCCGACGCTTTTTTCGTCGGCGCTGCGGATGCGGACATGAATGCCCACGCCGCCGCCCAGCATGGAGAGCCAGTTGACTTCGGAGAGCGTATCGACGAGCCCTTCAGCACTGTCCTCCATATAGGTGAGGAAGCAAGAAATGGGAAGTCCCTTCTTTGAACGGCCAAATGAAAGAATCGGCGTAGAGAAGGAGAGCCAATGACGGCTCGCATAATCGTAGATGCGCTGAGCATGCTCGGGGTTGCTGCCGAAAGTTTCCGCCACGAAGGCAAACCGTTCCTGCGGGCTTTTTTCGCTGCTGCGCATATAGCTTTCACGCAGACGCATGAGGCCGAGTTCGTCAAAGAGCTTATCTCGCTCAAAGTTCATTTGTACCGCCATGACGGCTCCCGAAAATACATTGAAAAAGGACGTCGGCGGTGAAGCAGCAGTGCTGGATGCATCGTTTCTGAGACGACAAACGAGGGATCAGATCATTTTGACTGACCGACCTCAATAGCCCTTATAAAAGGGTTTTATCATCAAAGAACCACCATATCTTGTGGTTGGACGTCGTTGCGAAAAGTTTGGGAATCTTAGCCTTTGGAGGGCTCGAACCGCAAACTCCGATGTCGACGCAAAGACGGTAGTCATGAAATCTTGAAAGCGTTTTCGCACCAAACATCCCGTTGATTCACCGCTTGTGCCTAAGGCGTCATGCCGCATGCCTGCAACTGTAAGAAGATGTACTCGTTTGCAATCTTCATGAAGAGTACCGCTTGATGGGGCTGAACACGGGTATAGTAGTAGAAACGCTAAGCTGCTTCGGGGGTGCTCAACGCTTTGCCCCCAGAGCTCTAACTGCTCAAATTCACTTTATGGAGCCGAAAATGGCCGAGATTCTCAATGTTGATGAAAAGAATTACGATGAAGTCGTTTTGAAAAACGAGAAGCCCGTGATTCTCGCGCTGGGTGCTTCGTGGTGCGGCGACTGCCGTCGTGCGCGTCCTTTCTATGAACGTATGGCTCAGGACTATGAAGGCCGTCTGGTCTTTGCTTCTGCTGACTCTGACGCCTGCCCCAACCTCAAGAAGGAACTGGGCGTTCAGCACATCCCGACCATGGTGATCTTTAAGAACGGCAAGCCGCTTGACGGCCGCCTTGTTGAAGTGAAGACGCCGAGCGAACTCAAGTCCTTCATTGATGCGGGTCTTGCCGCCTAAACGCTCGACTTTTCAAGCCTTTCGCTGACCGTTTCGCTGCGGCTCGGCGTATGCTTCGCAATCCCGTCCACGACAAAACGTGCGGCGGGATTTTTCTTGATCTGCGAAGCACGGTTTACGGGCCTGCCGCAGATCCATTGAATCGCCTCTTTCATTCCGCTACAGTGTTTCCGCCATGCTCAGCAAAGGCTTTTTGACGATCGGGCTCCTCATCATTTCGAACGTCTTCATGACGCTCGCCTGGTACGCCCATCTCAAGCTCCAGAGCGCCA
>OGZM01002224.1_pt1 | contig 11076 bp, 9 predicted proteins | sample 1576821 | NCBI WGS metagenome assembly OGZM01 (sample SAMEA3541491, study PRJEB24748) | human gut metagenome | biome: human gut; feature: human-associated habitat; material: faeces | place: China | collected 2012
TTTCTTCAGAAAGTTCCCTTCTCCCATCCCCCGCATCATCAACCCTCCCGCACGAAACAAGGAACCATAGACGCTTCGCCGCAAATGCGATAGGTTGCAATCTACCTTGTATGCAGGCAACGCCACGGATGGGAAAGCGGCGTTCCGCGGCAGGGCATTCCCGAATTGCCGGACGGCTCGCCGCCCGTGCAGCGGATTCGACAAACCGTCCCCTCCGGCGGCCCGAGGCCGCCTCTCTGAATCTATGCAAACACCCGCATCGTCAACGGCCTTTGTGGAAACCCTGTCCTTTGATGACCCGACACTGGCCAATGCCCTGTTCGGACCGCACAACGCCCACCTCAACGTCATCGCCGAACGCACGGGAGCGGATCTCTCCACCCGGGGAACCACGCTGGCCGTGACGTCCGATGATCCCGCGCTGCGCGAACGCATCCTGAATCTGTTCACCCAGTTTTACGGCCTGCTGCGCAGCGGGCACGCGCTCCAGAGTTCCGATCTGGAGCAGGGGCTCCAGCTCCTTGAGAGCGATCCGGGTTCGGATCTGCGCCGCTCGTTCCGTGACGAGGCCGTGCTCTCCCTGCCCAAGAAGACCGTCACCGCCCGCAACACAGCCCAGCGCGCCTATCTGGAAACGCTGCGCAGCAACGAAATGGTCTTTTCCGTGGGACCGGCCGGAACCGGCAAGACCTACCTTGCCGTGGCGATGGCCGTGCATATGCTCAACGCGCGACGGGTGCGCCGCATCATCCTGACCCGCCCCGCCGTCGAGGCGGGCGAGCGTCTCGGCTTCCTGCCCGGCGACCTGACGCAGAAGGTCGATCCGTATCTGCGTCCGCTCTACGACGCGCTCTTCGATCTGATGGGCTTCGAGAAGTCACAGCGCCTCATGGAGCGCCAGTCGATCGAGGTGGCGCCGCTCGCCTACATGCGAGGCCGCACACTCAACAATGCGTTCGTCATCCTTGACGAGGCCCAGAACACGACGCCCGAGCAGATGAAGATGTTTCTCACTCGCATCGGCTTTGGTTCCAAGGCTGTGATCACGGGCGACGTGACGCAGATCGACCTTCCGAAGGGCGTTCCGAGCGGCCTGAAGCATGCGATCCGCATTCTTGACGGCGTGCGCGGCATCGAGATCACGCGTTTCACGTCCAAGGACGTGGTGCGCCATCCGCTCGTCGCGCGAATCGTCGACGCTTATGAAGAGGCCGCCAAGCAGGATGAGCTTGCGGCCAAGGCCAGAAAAGAGGTGAAAGAATGAGCGAACCTGCAGTGAAGTTTTCGTTCCAGAACGCGGCCGCTTTCCCGCAGCTGCCTTCGCGCTCCGTGATGATTCGCTGGATGACGCGCGCCTGCGAGCTTCCGACGATGATGACGGTCCGCTTCGTCGACCAGGAGGAAGGCTACGAGCTCAACCACTCGTACCGCCACCGTGACTACGCGACGAACGTTCTGACGTTCAACTACACGACCGAGCCCGAGGTGACCGCCGACGTGGCGATCTGCGTGCCCGTCGTCGAGCGTGAGGCAGCGGAGCAGAACAAGGAGTTCCGCGCGCATCTCGCACACCTGCTCATCCATGCGGTTCTGCATGCCCACGGGTATGATCATGTTACGCAGGAAGAGGCTGAGGTCATGGAGGCTCGCGAAACCGAGCTCATGCTCTCCCTCAAGTTCCCCAATCCCTACAGCGACCGCATCGGCATGGTGCACGACTGACTCTGACCAAGTTGAAAACAAGCTGTTCCGGCAAATATGTCCAGTTCCTCTGAACCTCCCAGTCCGACCTTGGGCCGTACTTTTCTTGACCGTCTTACCTCCGTCTTCCACGAAGAAGAGCTCAACGACCGGGCCGACGTGCTCGAAGTGCTCGGCGAGGCCCGCCGCCGCAATGTGATCGACGACGAAGTGTTCTCCATGATGGAGGGCGCGATGGCCGTTTCCGAAATCAGGGCGGGCGACCTGATGGTGCCCCGCTCCCAGGTGCAGGCCGTCGACTTCTCGGAGCCGCGCGAAGTCTGGCTTCCCGCCCTCATTGCCTCGGGGCACTCCCGTCTGCCCGCCGTCGAGGACGATCTGGACAACGTGCTCGGCATCCTGCACGCCAAGGACCTGCTGCAGGTGCTTATGAATCCCGCGGTTGATCCGAAGACGCTTCTGCGTCCCGCCCGCTTCATTCCGGAAACGCAGCCGATCAACGTGCTGTTGCGAGACTTCAAGGAGACCCGAAGCCATCTGGCCCTCGTCATTGACGAGTTCGGCAGCATCTCCGGCCTCATCACCATCGAGGACGTGCTCGAGCAGATCGTGGGCGAGATTTCCGACGAGTTCGACCATGACGAAGAGGGTAGCAACATCGTCGCCGACGGCGAGGGCCGCTGGCGCGTCAAGGCCATCACGCCAATCGAGCAGTTCAACGACTACTTCAAGTCGAACCTCGAGGACCAGTACTGCGAAACGATCGGCGGTCTCGTGACCGACCGCTTCGAGCATGTGCCGCACACGGGCGAGACCATCGAGGAGAACGGCTTCCGCTTCCGCATCCTCGGCGGCGACGACCGTCAGGCTCGTCTGCTGAGCGTCGAGAGGATCAAGTAGCGTGAGCGAGGCGTCGCACTGGTGGGAGCGCCGGCCCGAAGCGGCGGGCGCGCTCGGCGCCTTGGGCATGGGGCTTCTCTTTGGCACGGGGTTTGATCCGCTTGGCTGGCAGTGGATGTCGCTCATCGCGCTCGTCGGCTTCTTCCTCGTCTTCGCGGCGCGTCCGACGCCCGCCCGAGCCGCGCTCGTGGGTTTTCTCTTCGGACTCGGCTGGTTCGTGCCGGGACTCTCCTGGACGATGAACTCCATTGCGGTCTACGGGCGCCTGCCCTGGGCCGTTGCGGCGCTTGCGCTTCTTGTACTGGGCGCCGTCCTTTCTCTCTTTCCCGCCTTCGCCTGCTGGATTGCGAAGAAAATCGGCGGCGGAAGGCTCGCCACCGAGCTGCCCGCGCTCGCAGGCGTCTGGACCCTTGCGGAATGGCTCAGGGGCGACGTGCTCGCCAATTTCGGCTGGCTCATGCCGGGGTACGCCGTCATCGACACGCCGCTTGCGGGCTGGGCCCCGCTGGGCGGCATCTACGCGGTCACGCTCGCACAGCTTCTCTTCGCGGCGCTCGTCGCCGTCGCGCTCAGCTGTCGCCTTGCCTGGCTTGCGGTGCCCGTCATCGGTGCAGCGCTCATTGCTGGCACGGGGCAGGTCTCCCGGCAGCACGCCTGGTCGGAGCCGTCCTCCACGGTGGACGTGCGCATCATTCAGCCCGCGCTGCCCGTGGTCGACGCCTATACGCGCGCCAATCCCGCACAGCGCATCGAGGCGCTCTTTCCCGCCGCCTTCAAGCCGTGGCCCGCATCCGACAGGCCCCGACTGCTGCTGACGCCCGAGGGCATCGTGAACGTGCCCGTGAGCCGTCTCGGCAGGGAGGCGGCAGGCAGGCTCGTGCTCCTTCAGGAGAAGACCGAGGCAAGGGTGCTCTTCAACGGCTTCCGCAAGGACGGTCCGCGCTTCTTCAACACCTCCTTCGTTCTGGACGAGGGGCAGATCGCCTACAGGCTCGACAAGCGTGAGCTCGTGCCCTTCGGCGAATACGTGCCTGCAGGCTTCCACTGGTTCGTCGAGATGATCGGCATTCCGATGTCGGACCTGATGCGGGGCGACGCCGTGCAGCCGCTCCTGTCGCTCGGAGGGGCCGATGCGGGCATTCTCATCTGCTACGAAAACCTCTACGGCAGCGTGGTCCGCACCTTCTGGCAGTCCCGCTCGCCCGACTTCCTCATCGTGACGTCCAACCTCGGCTGGTTCGGACGCTCCGTGCTCGGACAGCACCTCACGATGAGCCGCATGCGCGCGATAGAAAGCGCAAGGCCGCTGGTGAGCGTGAGCAACACGGGCATGAGCGCCCTCGTCAATTCGAGGGGCGAGATCGCGGCCATGCTCAGGACCGATGGTCCCGATGCCGCGACCATGCCGCTTCTGGGCGCCACGGGCTCGCCCACGCCCTATGTGAGGCTCGGCAGCTGGCCCGCGCTGCTCGCATCGCTCGTTCTGGCGCTCTGCGCCGTGCTCGTCCGCTTAGGGACAGCCAGAATCCGAGCGGGCAAGGTAAAGGGCTTATAATTAAATCTTTGAGCTCCCGTTTCCGTCAGGAAAGGGAGGGCTCCCTCATTTTTTGAATCAACAGGCGCCGACAAGAATCGGCGGCATAGAGAATGATTACCTTTCAGGAAGTAATCCTGCGCCTGCAGGAATATTGGAACTGCCAGGGCTGTGCTTTGCTGCAACCGATCGACTTGGAAGTCGGTGCCGGCACGTCCCATACTGCGACCTTTCTGCGGGCTCTGGGGCCGGAACCCTGGCGTGCCGCCTACGTTCAGCCCTCGCGTCGTCCGAAGGACGCCCGCTATGGTGAAAATCCGAACCGCCTCCACCAGCACCACCAGTTCCAGGTCGTGCTGAAGCCGGCTCCGACGAACATCGTCGACCTCTATCTGGGCAGCCTTCGCGCGCTCGGCATCGACACGGAAGTCAACGACATCCGCTTCGTCGAGGACAACTGGGAAAACCCGACGCTCGGCGCTTGGGGTCTCGGCTGGGAAATCTGGATGAACGGCATGGAAGTGACGCAGTTCACGTACTTCCAGCAGGTGGGCGGCCTTGAATGCAAGCCGATCACCGGCGAAATCACGTACGGTCTCGAGCGCCTGACGATGTATCTGCAGAACTGCGACAACGTCTTCGACCTCGTCTTCACGACGTGGACCGATCCGGACGGCACGGAACGCAAGCTCACCTACGGCGACGTCTTCCATCAGAACGAAGTCGAACAGTCCGTCTACAACTTCGAGGCCAGCGACTGCGAGAAGCTTCTCAAGCAGTTCGACTACTTCGAAAGCGAAGCCAAGCGCCTGATGGACCTGAACCTGGCCCTGCCCGCCTACGAAATGGTGCTCAAGGCCGGCCACACCTTCAATCTGCTTGACGCCCACGGCGCCATCTCCGTGACCGAACGCGCCGCCTACATCGCCCGCATTCGCAACATCTCCCGCTCTGTGGCCCAGAGCTACTACGATTCCCGTGAACGTCTGGGCTTCCCGATGCTCGCCAAGTCCGCGGAATAATGCGAGTGGAGGAAAAGAAGAAAATGACGAATTTGCTCGTTGAACTGCAAACCGAAGAACTCCCGCCGAAGGCCCTCGAAAAGCTTTCCGAAGCTTTCGCCGCCGGCGTCGAACAGCATCTTAGGAACCGCGGCTTCCTCGCCGAAGGATCCGTCACCACGGCCTACGGCTCTCCGCGCCGCCTCGCCGTGCACATCTCGAACGTGCTTGAAAAGAGCCCCGACGAAGCCTTCACGCAGAAGCTCGTCCCGGTGCGCGTCGGCCTTGCCGCCGACGGCTCCGCCACGCCGGCTCTCGTCAAGAAGATGAACGCCCTGGGCATCACGTGCGACGTCGCCGAGCTCAAGCGCGTCAACGACGGCAAGAATGAACAGCTCGTCTTTGAAGGCGTCCGTCCGGGCATCGTGCTCGCCGAAGGCCTCCAGACCGCTCTCGATGCCGCCGTCAAGAACCTCCCGATTCCGAAGGTCATGACCTACCAGCTCGCCGACGGCGAGACGACGGTCGCCTTCGTCCGTCCGGTCAAGCATCTCACCGCCCTCTACGGCGAACAGATCGTTCCGGTCAAGCTCTTCGGTCTCAACGCAGGCCGCATCACGCGCGGCCACCGCTTCCACACGACGGAACCGGTCACGCTCTCCTGCGCCGACGCCTATGACGCCGAGCTCAAGGCCGCCAAGGTCATGCCCTGCTACGCCGAGCGCCGCGAACTCCTTCGCAAGCTCCTCACGGAGCGCGCCGCCCAGATCGGCGGCACGGTCATCATGCCGGAAGACCTTCTCAACGAAGTGACCGCCCTGACCGAATGGCCGATCATCTATGAAAGCTCGTTCGAAGAAGAGTTCCTCGCCGTTCCGGAAGAGTGCCTCATCCTCACGATGCAGCTCAACCAGAAGTACTTCGCGCTTCGCGACGCCGAAGGCCGCCTGATGAACCGCTTCCTCCTCGTCTCCCAGCTTGAGGCCAAGGACGGCGGCGCCGCCATCTCTTCGGGCAATGCCCGCGTCGTGCGCGCCCGTCTTGCCGACGCCAAGTTCTTCTACGATCAGGACCGTCAGGAAAAGCTTGAGACCCGCGTTGACGGCCTCAAGCACGTCGTCTACCACAACAAGCTCGGCAGCCAGGCCGAACGCATGCTCCGCGTCAAGACGATGGCCGGCCTCTTCGCCGACCTGATCGGCGCCGACCGCGCCAAGGCCGAACGCGCCGCCATGCTCGCCAAGGCCGACCTCCGCACGCTGATGGTCGGCGAGTTCCCCGAACTCCAGGGCATCATGGGCGAGTACTACGCCAAGTATGACGGCGAAGCAGAGGAAGTGGCGCTTGCCATCCGCGAGCACTACCAGCCGCGCTACGCCGGCGACGCCCTGCCGTCCACCCCGGTGAGCCTCGCCACGGCCCTCGCCGACAAGATGGAGACCCTGATCGGCCTCTTCGGCATCGGCCAGATGCCGACCGGCGAAAAAGACCCGTTCGCGCTTCGCCGCCACGCCCTCGGCGTGTTGCGCATGCTCATCGAAAAGGCCCTGCCTGTCAGCCTCAACACGCTGATCGATGCCGCCTGGGAGGCTGAAAAGGCTGTTCCGGGCGTGACGGACCACCGTGAAGAGCTTCGCCAGTTCTTCCAGGACCGCCTGCGCGTCATGCTCCGCGATGCCGGCTACACCACGCTCGAAGTGGACGCCGTCCTCGCCCTGAATCCGGAAAAGCTCGACGAGCTTCCGAAGCGCCTCGCCGCTGTCCGCGCCTTCATGGCGCTGCCGGAAGCCGAAGCCCTGACCGCCGCCAACAAGCGCATCGGCAACATCCTCAAGAAGATCGAGGGCGAAGTCCCGACGGTCGTCAACGAGGCCCTTCTTGCCGAAGACGCTGAAAAGCAGCTCTTCGCCGCCATCAACGACGTCGAACCCAAGGCCCTTCAGCACTTCGCCGCCGGCGAATACGAGCAGATGCTCGCGACACTTGCCGTTCTTCGCGGCCCGGTCGACAGCTTCTTCGACAACGTCATGGTCAACGCCGAGGATCCGGCCCTGCGCGCCACGCGTCAGGCCCTTCTGAAGCGCCTCTACGACGTCATGAACAAGGTTGCTGAAATCGCCCGCCTCGCCAAGTAAGCGACGTGCGCCGAAACGGCCCTTTCGAGGGCCGTTCAACAGGGATCCAAAACGGTATGATTTCGTTTTGGATCCTTTTTTTATCCGGCTCTGCAGGCCGGACATTCCAACATGAATCTTCTTCGAGGCTGGCTCTTCTACATCGTCCTGAGCTTTTCGATTCTGGTCCTTGCGGTCTGCGTGCTCTGCACGACGCCCTTTGCGAGCGTGAAGTGGCGCTATGAGGCCATCTGCCGTCCGTGGGCGAAGTTCGTGCTCGCACTGCTTCGCGTCATCTGCGGCATCAGGCTCGAGATGAAGGGCATGGAGAACCTTCCGCCCGCTGACACGCAGGCGGTCGTTCTGATGAAGCACCAGTCCGCCTGGGATCCGTTCTGGCTCGGCGCCTATCTTCCCGCGCCCGCCTGCTTCATCTACAAGCGCTCGATCAACTGGATTCCGGTCCTCGGCTGGGTGGTCTGCGCCATGGACATGCTGGCGATCGACCGCAGCAAGGGCCGCTCCGCCTTCGAGGCCTTCATGAAGAAGGGCCCCGTGAAGCTCCGCGAGGGCTTCTGGATCAGTCTCTTCCCCGAAGGCACCCGCGTGCCGCCGGGAGAGCGCGTGCGCTACAAGACGGGCGGCGCCCGCTTCGCATGCCAGAGCGGGACGCCCATCGTGCCCGTCTGCCACAATGCAGGCCACTGCTGGCCCAAGAACTCCATCGCCAAGCAACCCGGCACGATCACCGTGAGCGTCGGCCCCGTCATCGAGACGAAGGGCAGGGATCCGCATGAGGTGACGGCCGAAGTCGAAAAATGGATTGAAGATGAGCTTGAACGAATTGATGCCTGAAGCCGGCAGGGGGCTGTCTCTTCGATTGACGTCGCACCAGAGGGCCGTGACGGCGGAAGACGGCGAGCGCATCGAATATCTGTTCCAGCCCTCCCGACGCCACAGGACCCGCGTCATCCTGAGCTACGATGGCAGGCAGGACAAGCCCGTGGTGACGGTTCCGTACCGCTATGCCGGTCCGCAGATGCTGAGCGATGAATTCGTTCTTCAGCGGTGCGATGAAATCATTCTTCAGAAGAGGGAGTACGTCAGGTGGATGCGGGCGCAGACGCATGCAGTTCTGGACGCTGCGTACTGCATTGCAGGCGGCAGCGGGTACATTCTCTACCGTGGTAGGAAGACGGCCGTTGCGGTCGACGCGACGGCGAAGACTTCGTACGTCGACGTGACGGGAGACGACGCCGTCATTCGTCTGGCGCTGCCGCAGACATGCTCGAGGAAGGAGGTCGACAGGGCGTTGCTAGCCCTTTTCAAGGCGCAGGCCAAAACGGTGCTGGGCGACCTGATGGAGGCCTATCGCGGCAGTGCGCGCCACTGGCCCGCGTCGTGGAGTCTCTCAAGCGCGAGGATGAGATGGGGATGCTGTACGACGAGGAATACGATCAGGCTCTGTTGGAGGCTGATCTTCCTTGATGATGCGGTCGCCTCCTACGTGATCGCGCACGAGCTTGCGCATCTCGAGCATTTCAATCACTCGAAGGCCTTCTGGAAGGAGGTGGAGAGGCTTTGCCCGGACTGGCGGGTACAGCTCGCCAAACTCAACGCGGCGAAGGTGCTACCCGAACTGGAGGAGGTCGGGCAGTGAGGCTCAGACGGCGTCGGCGTGATGCGGCAGATTGGCCGCCTCGCGTGCCAGTCGCACGAAGGCCGCCACGTCGAGCGTTTCGGCGCGTGCGGCGGGATTGACGCCCGCGCGTTTGATCGCGGCGTCATCCATGAGGGTGGAGAGCGCGTTGCGCAGCGTCTTGCGGCGCTGCTGGAAGGCGAGCGCGACCACTTGGGAGAAGATCTCCATATCGACTTCGGGAAGCGACTCGACGGGGCGCGGCACCATGCGTACGATCGAGGACGTGACCTTGGGCGGCGGCACGAAGGCGCCGGGCGGCACGTCGAAGAGCTTGTGCATGACGTAGCGGTACTGGAGCATCACGCTCAGACGGCCGTAAGTCTTGCTGCCGGGTTCGGCGACCATGCGGTCGACCACTTCACGCTGGAGCATGAAGTGCTGGTCGATGACGCGGTCCGCAGCGCTCATGAGCGCGAAGAGGAGCGGCGAGGAGATGTTGTAGGGCAGGTTGCCGATGATGCGCAGGCGGCGGCCCTCAAGGACGGTCGTCCAGTCGAGTTTCAGGGCGTCGGCCTCGATGAGCGTGAGCTCCTCGGGGGAGAACTGCTCGCGCAGAAACTGGGCGAGGTCGCGGTCGATCTCGACGGCGGCTTCGTGGCCTGCGCAGGCGATGACTTCGCGCGTGAGCGCGGCCTGGCCCGGGCCGATTTCAATGAGAGCGTCGCCCGGCTTCGGGTCGATGCCGCGCACGATGCGCTCGATCCAGTGGCGGTCATGAAGGAAGTTCTGACCGAAGCGTTTGCGGGCCTTGTGCCCTTCAAGCCATTCTTGTTTCACGGTTCTTCGATAAAAAGTGTGCTAATCGGAGGGCGGAGATCATGCTCGTGTCGTCCGCCTTGCCCTGTCCTGCGATGTCGAGCGCAGTGCCGTGGTCGACCGAGGTCCTGATGTAGGGAAGCCCGAGCGTCACGTTGACGCCCTCGGCGAAGCCCACGTGCTTGAGGACGGGAAGTCCCTGATCATGGTACATGCAGAGCACGGCGTCGTAGCGGTCCCAGTGGCCGGGCACGAAGGCCGTGTCGGCGGGCACGGGACCGTCGGCGTGAATGCCGCGGCTGCGCGCTCTTTCCAGAGCGGGCGTGATCGTGTTGATTTCCTCGTGGCCCATGTGGCCGTTTTCACCTGCGTGCGGGTTGAGGCCCGTGACGAGGATGCGGGGCTCGGCCAGACCGTAGTCGCGTGCGAGCGCCGTGTTGAGCGTGTCGAGCACCTCGTCGAGCAGCTCGCCCGTGATGGCCTCGGAAAGCCTGGCGATCGGCAGGTGAGTGGTGGCGAGGGCCACCTTCATCGCGTCCGTGCGGGCGTTCGACGTGAGCATCATGACGACGCGCCTGACGCCGCAGAGATCCTGGAAGAACTCGGTGTGGCCTGTGAAGGGCACACCGGACTCGATGATGATGCTTTTCTGAACGGGCGCCGTGACGACGGCGCTCCATTCGCCTGCGGCGGCGCCTTCATGAGCTGCGCGCAGGATGTCGAGCACGTAGGCCGAGTTGCGGGTGTCAAGCCTGCCGGGTTCGGCAGGCGCCCGAAGCTGCACGTGACGGATGGAGACGTGCGCGGGCAGGGGCCAGGCGATGCCGAGGCGGCGGGCCTCGGCTTCAAGCAGCGTGCGGTCGCCGATCAGGAGGATCGGGTCGGACACGGCGGCTGCGGCCTTGAGCGAGACTTCCGGTCCAATGCCGGCGGGCTCGCCGGTCGTGACGGCAACGGACCGGAGTTCAGTCATGGTTCGCCTCAGTAGTGGCTGTCACGGATTTCAACGTAGGCGCGGTCGCGGAGCTCGCGCTGCCAGTTGTAGACGGCCTCGCCGAGCTTCTTCTCGCGAAGCTGCTGTCGGGCGGCGATGCGCATGCGCTGCGGATTGCCGTTCTTTTCCATGCGGCGCTCGATCACCTGGATGAGGTGGTAGCCGAACTGGGACTTGATCGGTTCGGAGACCTCGTTGGGCTTGAGCGAGTTCATGGCCTTTTCGAATTCGGGCACGGTGTCGCCGGGCTGGAGCCAGCCGAGGTCGCCGCCGCGGGTCGCGCTGTTGTCGACCGAGTGCAGGCGAGCCATCGTGGCGAAGTCGGACTCGCCCGCGTCGATGCGGCGCTTGATGTCGTTGAGGCGGTGGATCAC
>OGZM01002230.1_pt1 | contig 11040 bp, 9 predicted proteins | sample 1576821 | NCBI WGS metagenome assembly OGZM01 (sample SAMEA3541491, study PRJEB24748) | human gut metagenome | biome: human gut; feature: human-associated habitat; material: faeces | place: China | collected 2012
TAGAAAATGGAGGTCTTACAGAAGAGGGAGTTTTAAAAGCATGTGCAGTATTAAACAAATATAAAACAATTTTAGAAGATTCAAAAGTAGAAAATTTTTCTATTTTTGCAACAGCATCTTTAAGAAACATAAACAACAGAGAGCTTGTTTTAAACGAGATAAGAGAAAGAACAGGACTTGTACCTGAAATTCTTTTTGGAGATGAAGAAGCAAGACTTGATTTTATAGGTGTGAAAAATGATTATCAGCTTGAAAAAGGTGTTATAGTTGATATAGGCGGAGGAAGTACAGAAATAGTTTTATTTGAAAATGGAGAAATAAAAAGACTGACAAGTATTCCTATCGGAGCTCTAAACCTTCAAACCAAAGCAGTGAACGGGATTGTTCCAAAAGAAAAAGAGATAAAGCTTATGAGAAAAGTGATAAACAAAGCTCTTGACGAATTGAAATGGGATTTTGAATCTGACTATCAGCAGATGTATGCTATCGGCGGAACTTCAAGGGCTGCACTGGAAGTAGTAAAAGGATTATTCTCTCTTCCTAATGAAGAAAAAACATTCACTAAATCTCATATGAAAAAAGTAATAGAAAAATTAAAAAGCAAAGAAGTTTCTGAAAATAAAGAAGTTTATAAAATTATTCCTGAACGTATATTCTCTTTTGCAGGAGGAGCAGCTATTTTATATGAAATAATAAGAAGATTTGGCTGTGATACAATAACAATAAGTAAAAATGGAATTAGAGAGGGATATTTTATAGATAGAATACTAAATAAAATAGAAAATACAGGTAGTGATTCTAATGAGAACTAATAAGAAAGAATATATAGATAACAGAGAATTATCATGGCTTAAATTTAATGAGAGGGTTTTAGAAGAGGCTGACTGCGATACTACTCCTCTTCTTGAAAGAATGAAATTTTTATCAATTTTTACAACAAATCTTGATGAATTTTTTATGGTAAGAGTTGGAACTTTAAATGATTATATGAAATATATTCCTGATTATGCAGATGATAAAACAGGAATGACTGCTAAAGAACAGCTTTCAGAAATCTATAAAAATACAGAGATATTATATAAACTTCGTGATTTTATATTTAAAAAAACTACAGAAGATTTAACAAAAAATGGTATTACTTTTGAAAAAATATATAACTTAGATGAAAGCAGATTAAAGAAACTGGAAAAATATTTTAAGAAAAATATATTACCGGTTCTTTCTCCGCAGATAATAGATGTATGGCATCCTTTCCCATTTATTCCAAATAAAAAGCTCCATGTAGCAGTACATTTGGAAAATAAGAAAAATAAACTTATAGGAATTATTCCTGTTCCTGCGTCAGTTGACAGAATAGTTGTTTTAGATGCAGAAAAGAGAATATATCTTCTTTTAGAAGATATAATTTCATATTTTGCAGAGAGTATTTTTTCAATGTACAAAGTTTTAGACAGTACAGTTATGTGTATCACAAGAAATGCAGATATAGATACAGATTTAGAGATTTATGATGATTCAACAGACTATAGACAGCATATGAAGAAACTTATTAAAAACCGTTCTAAACTTGCTCCATTAAGAATGGAACTGCAAAAGAAAATGGGAAAAGATTTTAATAAATATTTCATGGAAAAATTAAATCTTAAACATGAACAGATTTTTATTTCCGAAGCTCCTTTGGATATGACTTACTGTTTTGCTTTGGAAAATCTTTTATCTGAAGATTTAAAAGAAAAACTGACTTATCCGGCATTTTCTCCTGTAACAACAATTCAGGGAGAAAGTATGATAGAAATAGTTTTTAATGAAGATATACTTTTATCTTTTCCTTTTGAAAGCATGAAACCTTTTTTAAACCTTGTAAAAGAAGCATCATATGACCCAAATGTTAAGGCTTTGAAAATAACTCTTTATCGTATTTCAAGAGAATCAAAACTGGCTGAATATCTAATAAATGCTGCTGAAAATGGAAAAGAAGTAACTGTTCTTATGGAATTGAGAGCGAGATTTGATGAGGAAAATAACATTGAGTGGGCACAAAGGCTTGAAGAGGCAGGATGCAGAATTATATATGGAACTGATAAATTTAAAGTTCACTCTAAAATATGCCTTATTATATACAAAGCTGAAAATGAAGAAAATTTTAGATATATTACACAAGTTGGTACAGGAAACTATAACGAAAAAACAGCAAAAATATATACTGATTTATCTTTCATGACTTCCAATAAAGAGATAGGAATAGATACTGACAAATTTTTCAAGAACATGGCAATAGGAAATCTTTCAGGAATTTATAAAAAATTATGGGTTGCTCCTGTAGGATTTAAGCAGAATATACTTTCTTCTATTGAAGAAGAAATAAGAAAAAGTGAAGAGGGGAAAGAGGGAGTTATTGTTATAAAATGTAATTCTTTCACTGATAAAGATATTATAAAAGCTTTAATCAGAGCCTCAGAGAAAAATGTAAAAATAACTCTTATCATCAGAGGTATCTGTTGTCTTATTCCGGGAATTAAAGAAAAAACAGAAAATATTAAGGTAATAAGTATAGTTGGAAGATTTTTCTCTGATTTTTGGAGCATTCAAGAGTATACTCTTTTGGTGTGGGAGAAGAGAGAAAAATGTATATTTCATCAGGGGATATGATGACAAGAAATACAGAACATCGTGTTGAGATATCATGCCCTATTGAAGATATAAAATGCAGAGAGAAAATAGAACATATTTTAGATACAATAATAACAGATAATGTAAAAGCAAGGGAATTAAATCCAGATAAAAAATACACAAGATGCTGTCAGAAAGAGGGAGAACAACTGATAAACTCTCAAGAAACATTTATGTTGGAAGCTGGTAAATAAATAATTTAAAAAGCTGAAAATAAGTTCAATACAGAATTTTATTTTCAGCTTTTATTTAAATTTATTTTACTTCGCTGACAATGTCACATTGTTCAACAGGAACATCATCTAATTGTTTTTCAGCAATAACATCTTCAATATGTTCTTTAATTTCTGTTAAAGTTTCTATTGACATATCTTCATAATTAGTATTATCTGATGTTTTAATATTGATTCCCTGAGCTTTTAAAAATCCGTCTACTTTACTTTTATTTTTTTTGTATAAGTAGAAAGCAGCAACAGTAGCTCCAACACCTACCGCAGCACCAATTAGATGAGATTTAGTAACATTTCCTCCTTGTCCAAACATATAATTTCCTCCTTCCTATATAAATAAATTTAATTATTAATTGTAATAAATTTTTGACTCATTTTGTTAATATTTTTATTTTTTCTAAAGAATATATGATACATCAAATCGCTTATATTTTCAATACTGTTATCATCATTTATATCAGCAATATAATGATATTTATTATCTTTATGATTTTTTATTCTAAAAATTTTTATCTCTTTTGCAGAATTTGAAGTGACTACAAGGTGTCTTCCAAAAGTTGTAAGCCATATCATAGCTACAAGAGAAAGATTTGGTGTATTTAAAAATGATTTCATCAAATACATTGCAGGTAATATTTCAAGGTCGAAAACACCTTTTCTTTTTGTCTCAGAATAAGCATGTTCCATAATTGCAGCAGATGTTATTCCAAGAGAGAACCAATTCATTATATTTTGAAGTTCAATATCATTTTTGTTAATAATAGAGTGCAGCCATGACATTGAAATTGTTGCTGCTGAATAAATAGACCAATTTCCTAAACTTTTCACCTTGATTTCATTAAGTAGTCTTACAGGCAGCATCCCGTTTTCTATGGAAAAAGCTGTAATGACTCTATAAATCACCTCTTGAAGAAGTATTATTTCAGGATCAAAAGTTACAAGAACTGTATTTGTTACAGGATTATATTTTAATTCAAGATACTCCACATCATGACTTACACTTTTTTTAAAAATATCCAATTTTTTTATAGATACAGATAATTTTAATCTTACTCTGTTAGGCAGACTGTGAAGTACTGTCACTGTCAATTTTTTCATCTGTTACTCCTTAATTTTTTAATTGATATTTAAGTAGTTTTAATGAGTTTCCAACGACAAGAATTGTACTTAAATTATGTATTACAGAGCTGTATATTGCTGGAAGAAATCCTGTTGCTCCCAAAACAAGTGCAAACGAATTTATTCCTATTGCCATTGCAAAATTTTCTTTTATTGTACTTACTGTTTTCTTTGAAAGACCTATAACTTCCGGAACAAGAAGAGGATCGTCTTTTGCTATTGTAATATCAGCTGCTTCCATAGCAACATCTGTTCTTGTACTTCCAAGAGCCACTCCTATGTCTGCATAAGAAAGGGCAGGAGCATCATTTATTCCATCTCCTATCATAATTACTTTTGCTCCTCTTGATTTTAATGCTAAAATATTTTTAGCTTTGTCTTCAGGAAGAAGTTCTGACTCATAGCTGTCTATTGACATTCTTGCAGCTATTGTCTGTGCCTGATTTTCAAGATCGCCTGTAAGAAGAACTATTTCATCTATTCCCTGTCCTCTAAGCCTGTTTATAGCTTTTTTAATATTTTCTCTTGGAGGGTCTGTTACACCTATAAGACCAAGAAGTTTATTATTCTTTGAAACATAAATTATAATTTCCCCTCTGCCTGCCATAACTTTTACTTCGTCAGAACTTAATTCTGTCAAAATACCATTTTCATCCATGAACTTTTTACTTCCGACTCTTATTATATTTTCTTCTATAACTGTTTCAATTCCTCTTGCCACTACTATTTTATTTTCTTCATGGAAAGGAATATCTAGTCCCCTATCTTTTATTTCATTTAAAATTGCAACTGCAAGAGGATGACTTGAAGTTTCTTCTGCAGCTGCTGCAAATTTAAGCATATCATTTTCTGAAACAGATTTATCAAGAATTTTTATTGTTTGTACACTTGGTTTTCCCTCTGTAATTGTACCTGTCTTATCAAAAATTAAAGTGTCAGCTTTTGAAATTTCTTCTATATAATTGCTTCCTTTTATAAGAATTCCATTTTTAGCGGCAGTATTTATAGCAGCTGAAAAAGCTGCAGCAGTTGAAAGTCTTATTCCACATGAATAATCTATAACAAGCATACTCATAGCCTTTTGAATATTTCTTGTAGAACCGTAAACTATTGCTGCCAATATAAAGTTTAAAGGTATAAGCTGAGCAGAAAATGTATCAGCATAATTTTGTATCTGTGCTTTGTTAAAGTTTGCATCTTCTACAAGTTTAATTATTCTTGAAACAGTTCTTTCGTCTCCTACTTTTTCAGCTTCAATTGTTATATTTCCATTTTTTATAATTGTCCCTGCAAAAACATTTTCACCCATTTTTTTTGTCACAGGCATATATTCACCTGTAATAGATGACTGGTCTATAAGTGCTTCACCTTTTGTTATTATTCCATCGACACTTATTTTTTCTCCTGTCTGAACAATAATTTTATCTCCTTTTTTTATTTCTTCAATAGGGACTTTTTTGATATTATTAGTGTCAGTCACTTTCCAAACGTAATTTTCCCCAACACTAAGCATATCTTTTATAGCTCCTCTGGTTTTTTTCATTGTATAAACAGTAAGAAGTTCTGCAAATTCTTCCATTATCATTATAGTAAGAGCTGTTTTTTCTTTTCCTAAAAAAATAGAACTTATAATTGCACTAGAACTTAGTGTATCAGCGTTAGGTCTTTTATTTTTAATTATTGAGCCTATTCCATTTTTAATTACAGGAGCTGCAAGAGAAAGAACAGCAAGAGTATTATAATTCAAAAATCTTTTTATTCCTGTTGTAACCAAAGAAGCAGGTTTTATAAGATTGTACACAAGAAATCCTGTAGCTGCTCCGATTCTTTTTATTATTTCTTCAGGAGATTCTTCCTGAAGTTTTCTTTCTATTACATATCTGCTCCCATTTTTTTCTTTTTCGTTTTTATATATCTCAACAAGATAAGTATTTAATGTATTTTGAATAAGTGATATAAGGTTATCTTCAGTTACACTTACATCATCAAAATATATAAGGATTGTACCTGTTACTTCTGAAATAGAAACATTTTTTATATATCTCACTTGTTCAAGCTGATTTTCAACTTCACTTTTTAAAGAACCTAAATATTTTAAAGCTCTTGATTTTATTCTTATTCTTCCTCTTATCCTATGAACAGTTTCACAAGATAAAAGATAATTATTTTCTTTTGACCTCATTTTATTTTACCCTTTCTTTAATTGAGTACAAAGCACAGCATAAAATCTATCAAGATTTTTTTCTATTTCTGCAGGAGTCATCCCTTCATACTCTTTTTCATTTTCAACAATTTTTTTCCATATAAAATTAAGCCAGTCAACAATTTTTTTTTCGTTTGTTTTTTTTACATCATAAGTAAGAAGTATTTTTCCAGTAATGTATGAATATGATATATCTTCTATTCCGTTATGAAGTTTAATTAGATTTGTTGTATAATAATCATATTTTCTCATTTCATTAGGAACTTTTTCCATACCGGGAATGTAAAGCCTTAATCTTCCTGGAATACTATGAACAACTTTTATTTTATTAAAGTAGAAAAAAGCTGTTTTTAAAAAGCTATTCATTAATTCCCTCCTTTATTTATAAGTGTGTATCCCCACCAAAGAAGATTAACTCCATTTGGCAGAATTGGATTTTGTTTTAATTTTTTAATTCCATATCCTATAAAGAATAAAGCTATTACACTTTTTAAATCAAGAATTCCTTTTGATTTATTGTATATAGTCATATCTACAGCATCTACTGTATCTTTTAAAGCAAAAGTTATTTTTCCATTTTTTTTCTCGAACGCTTCTTCTTCAAGTCCCATAAGATTTAGAACTGCTCCTACAACCATAATATAAGCATAGAACCTATAAGAGTATTTGTTTCTACATTATTTATACCTTTTAAAGTCAGCAGTTTTTTTCTTATTTCTTCTTCTTTATCCAAATTGTATTGAAGAGAAGGTATCTTCATTCTTATTCTTCCTGTACTATAATGTTTTAATTCAAGAACCCCATAAAAACTTGGCAGAACAGGTTTTTTCTTAATTTTAAACTTCAAAAGCTTTCATCTCCCTCATAACAATATTTATATAAAATAATTTTTTATTTATTAACGTCCTTTAAAATTTATATTTTAAGTATACAGCTATTCTTCTATTTTTTCAATTAATTTTATAAATAAATGAAATATTATAAAAAAATTTGAACATAAAATATATCGTATAATTAAATATAGCAATAACATAAGTTAAATTTGCCTTTTATTTAATATTTAAAAATAAAATATTTTGACAAACTAAATAAAATAGAGTAGAATATGGACATCTTAAAACCTGATTATAAATATCTAGGGAATTTTTATTTAGAGGGGGATTTTTTATGAAAAAATTAACACTTTTATTAGGAGCATTAACTATAATTTCTGCTGCAGCTTATGCAAAAGAAGAAGCTCCATCACTTGCAGTAACATATGTAGGACAATCTATAGAAGTTGACAATACTTCAGGAGGAGAAAATATTGGTGAAGAAGTTCACTTTGGAAACTCTGTTGGTTTAGAATATAAAGATTGGTCATTTGATATTTTTGCAAGAAAAACATGGTCTATGGATACTGATGCAGGAATACATTCTGCAGGACATAGAATTGATTTAGACATTTGGAAAAATTATGAAAACTTCTCTTTAGGTTTCAGATGGAGACAAGAATCAGATCTTGATGGATATTACTTAAGAATAAAATATGAATATGGGGCATTTTCAGGTTGGATTGATGCAGCATACTATTCTACAAATGGTGATTCTGAAGTAGGAGACAGTTATTATTTTGAAGCTCAGCCATTTAATTATACAATAGGACCTGTAACTTTAGGATACTATATTGAAGTTGGAGGATTAGCGGTAAATACTGAAGCTGATGGATTTAAACACGATTATAGACAACAATTAAGAGCCTCTCTTCCAATTTATGAAGGAGAAAAATTAGCTCTTGGATTAGAATATAGATGGCAGTTTGATACAGATGTAAAATATGATGAAAATAAAGCAGAAGGAAAATGGGTAGAAGCAAATTCTAATTCTCATATTCTTGTTCTGTCAGCAAATTATGCCGTTACAGAAAGTTTATCTCTTGATGGATACTATCAATATGATATGTATAACTTCGATACTAAAGGACATGGACAAGATTATATGGATGGTGGAGAAGACGATGGAAAATATTATGGCGAATTTTATTTAGGATGGACATATACATTCTAATATAAATATACAGTAAATTTCTTCTCTATAACTTCTTAAAAGTATAGAAATCTTTAAAAATAAAAAATATTTAAAATAGCTCTCTATGATTTTTAGTTTTATCATAGAAAGCTATTTTTTATAATACTCTGTTATTGATAAAGATATATGGATCAACAAAAGTTGTTCCAACACTGATTGTAAAATGCAGATGCGGTCCTGTTGTAAAGCCTGTGTTCCCGCTTTTTCCAATATTTTGTCCTTTTCTGACTTTATCTCCCTCTTTTACTTTAAGCTCACTCATATGGGCATAAGCAGAAAAAATATTCATTCCATGGTCTATTATTATAGTGTTTCCTGTTGTTGTAAGTTTTCTTGCAAGAACTATCTTACCATTGTTTGCAGCTCTTAATGGAGTACCCACAGGAACAGGAAAATCTATTCCTGAATGATAACCAACCACTTTATTATTTACATATCTTGTAGCACCGAAAGGACTGCTTATTTTTCTGTATTTCTTATCTTTAACAGGATAAATAAATTTTCCTTTCCATAATTTCTGACTGTCCGGGGCTTTTTTTGCCTCAGCTGTATAATTTGTCATTACTGTCATATTTTTAGCTGAACGTTTTGCTTTCATCTTTTTAGATTTAATTGTAATATAGCTTTTTTTAAAATTTCCGTCAGCAACTTTTATTCTTTCCGACATAATTTCTTTTTTATTTTCATAAACTTTTAAAGTGTAAACTCCCACAGGTGTAGAATAATGAACAGGGATAAAAGCTGTATTTTTCCCTCTTCTCACAAAGCTTTTAATTTTTATATGGGAATTTTTAAAAACAATATCATATTTTTTATCTTTAGGATACTGTACTATTAAAAATTTTCCCTGCTCAACAGTTTTTGCTGAAATTTTAATATCATCAGCAGAAAAGACAGTGATATTCAATACTAAAAACAACAAAGCTATAATTCTTTTCATTTTTTCTCCTGTTTATACAAGACTTTTAATCCATTTTCCTGATTTCAGTCTTGGTATAGTCATAGTAACTTTAAACACATCTTCGAGACATACACACAAATAAACAACTCCAATACCTGCGTTGAAATATATTGCTGCCACAAACGCAAGAGGCACTCCAAATATCCACACACCAAGTATCTCTGTCATTATAGCATATAATACATCTCCTCCGCCTCTTAAAATTCCGATAATCTGTGTTATTCCAAAAAATCTGAAAGGCATTGCCACAGCCATTATTCTAAGAACAAGAATTATATCTTCCTGCACCTTTGGAGAGGTATTGAAAAATCTGTTTACAAAAGGAGCTGTTATAAAGAAAATAACTCCTATTACAACACCAACAATAGTGCAAAACTCTGACATTTTATAAGCATCTTTCTGAACAGATTTAAATGGTCTTCCTGCTCCAATACTGTTTCCTATAACTATTGAACTTGCCACAGCCAGTCCTGTCCCGAATATATTAAACAGATTGTTTGTAATTGTGGCTATCTGCATTGTGGCAATAGCGTCTGTTCCAAGAACAGCATATGCTTTTGAGTATAAAGTTATTCCTGCTATCCACATGAAATCGTTAAATATTACAGGGAAAGCTGTTTTAAAATACACTCTTATTGTCTGCATATTAAAATCCAAAAGTTCTGAAATTTTAGCTTTTAGAATATTATCTTTAAAATAAATCTTATAAAGAATATAAACCATTTCAGCAAATCTTGCAAAAGTTGTTCCAAGGGCAGCTCCTGTAACTCCCATTGGCTCTAATCCAAGTTTACCAAAAATAAAAATATAATTCAATACTGCATTAAAAATAAGCCCGATTACACTTGCCTCCATTGGCAGAGCTGTCTGTGCAATACTTCTTGAACCAACAGAAAAAGCAAGAGATACGCATGTAAAAATATAGCTTAATGCCACTGCTTTCAGATATCCACGTCCAAGAGATATAACCTGTTCACTGTTACTGAAGGCTCTGATAACAGCCTCCGGATAAAAAAATGCAATTATAGTGAAAACAGATCCAGCAAGAAGAGAGAACACAAGAGATATCCCGATATATCTTTTTATATTTTGAATATCTTTTTTTCCCCAGAACTGTGACATAAAAACACCTGCTCCAAGAGCTATACCCATAACAGTATAATAGAACAATAAATAATACTGATTTGATAAGCCAACTGCAGCAATCTCATTTACTCCCAAATGCCCTATCATAATATTATCCAAAAGATTCAGCGATGCACTTATAAGATTTTGTAAAATTATTGGTGTGGCCAGTATCATGAGTGTTTTTATAAATACTATATCAAATTTTCCAAAAAATTTTCTTCCCATTAAAAATCCTCCGACAAAAAATAAAAGCAGTGGGTAATAAGCCGCCCAGCTGCTCTTTTATTTTTTAAATTTCTGTTAACTTTTATATAATACTATATAAAATCATGTGAGTCAATGGAATTTATCAGTTGTTTGCAAAATTATTTTTTATAGTTCGTAATTTAACTTTAAAAAAAGTTTTATTTTTCTTTATTTGTTTATACTCGAAAAAAAATAATAGTTAAAAAAACGAAAATAGCAAGAATTTTTAAGATTTTTTTATAAATAAGGTGTATAATTAATTTGGAATTATTGAACAGTAATCTTTATTTTTCTTTTATTTTTCAATGCTTTTTTACAATAATACTGAGAATAATTTTTTTCGAGGGAATTTTGCTGTCTAAAAGTTTATTTTCAGTTTACGACCTATATAAATATATTTTTATAATTTATTTTTC
>OGZM01002231.1_pt1 | contig 11029 bp, 10 predicted proteins | sample 1576821 | NCBI WGS metagenome assembly OGZM01 (sample SAMEA3541491, study PRJEB24748) | human gut metagenome | biome: human gut; feature: human-associated habitat; material: faeces | place: China | collected 2012
GCACCCTCCATCTTAGCTGTCTAAGATTTTGGGTGCAGTACACTTAAGAGAGTGTCCTTTTCATATGAATTCAAGTTTTAAGATAAACGCTCTTCAAATATTATTTGAAGCTCTCCATAAATTTTTCCCCAATTTCTTAATGCTGATGTCCATTTTTTAGTCGCTTCAAAAGTTGCTAAATACAAAGCCTTTAATAGTGCTGTATCGCTTGAAAAAACACTTCTTTGGCTATTTAAACGACGATATACACTATTTAAACTTTCTATAACATTAGTTGTATAAATTACTTTTCTTACCTCCATTGAAAATTTGAAAATTTGAAAATTGGACTTATTGCATCCCAGTTTTTACTCCAACTTTTCATTGAATTTGGATATACTTTTTCCCATTTTTCCGTAACTTCTTCTAAGTTTTTAAGTGCTATTTGTTCTGATGGAGCTTGATAAATACTCTTCAAATCTTCTGTAAGCTCCTTTTTATCTTTGTAATTAACATATTTTAAAGTGTTACGTACTTGATGTACTATACAACGTTGGTATTCAGTCTTTGGGAAAGCTACAGAGATAGCTTCTTTCATTCCAGATAATCCATCTGTACAAAGAATTAAAATATCTTTAACTCCTCTATTTTTTAAGTTATTAAATACTCCTAGCCAATATTTACTCCTTTCATTTTCTCCTATTTCAATAGTTAAAACATCTTTTTTTCCTTCTTCATTAATGCCAAGAATTATATATGCAGCTTTTTTCTTAATTATTCCATTATCTCTCACTGAAAAATGAATCGCATCAACAAATACAATTGGATAAATGCTAGAAAGCGTTCTTTGTTGCCATTCTTCAATTTTAGGAAGTAATTTATCAGTAATATTAGAAACTAGCCCTTCACTTACTTCAAAGCCGTAAATATCTTCAAGTTGCTCAGAAATTTGGCGTATAGTCATTCCTTTAGCATACATAGAAATTATCTTATCTTCTATATCAGAAATATCTTTTTGACATTTTTTTACAATTTGTGATTCAAAAGTTCCTTCCCTATCTTGAGGGACTTCAATTTCAGTATCACCATATTTACTAAGGATGATTTTTCTTTTTCTACCATTACGAGCATTAGTAGACTCAGAATGTTCATAAGGATCATATCGAGATGTTGAGTCATTTCAGCTTCAAGCATCTCTTGAATAGTTCCACCAAGCAAATCTTTTAAAGCATCTTGTATATCTTCAGCAGTTTTAATATCATATTCGTTAATTAAAGCATTGATGATATTTCTTTTTCCTTCAGTAAGATTAATTCCATTTTTTCTTTTTCTTTCCATAAAAATAGCCTCCTATGAATTTAATTTTATCATAGAAAGCTATTTAAAGCATTTATTATTTTAATTTACAGATTTTTCTTCACACCCTCTAGCAAACAGCTTTACCAAAATTTTACATTTACCTTTACCACGAATTTGCAAATAAGTTTATCAAAAACTTACAAATGCCATTGTCAAAAAAATACAATTACTCCTATCAAAAATTTGCATTCTCTTTTATCATTTTTTTACATTTCATATTGACAGGCACAATATTCTGCAACGCTCGCTCCAAAAGCTCCACAGCCAATTATTATAATATAGTCCATTTCTCTTTTATTCATAATTACCTACCCTAAATTAAAATCTTTTGATTCTCCAGCATTAGTAACTCTTTCTAAGTTACAAATTGCAGGTTCATAAGATGGATTAAAAGCTAAAGATGCTCTATATTGTTTTTGAGCATTTTCAGTATTTCCAACACTTTCAGCAATAACTCCTAAAAGATTGTATGTTTCAGGAGAGTTTACATTTTTACTAACAGCTTTTTCTAACATCTCTTTTGATTTTTTTAAATTTCCATTAGTTATATATAATTTTGCAAGTTCAATCAACTCTTCAAAAGAACAATTTTCTTTTTCCTTTAATTCTTCACGAGAAAAAACTTTTTTTATTAATTCTTTTATTTGAGCAGGAGTAAAAGGTTTTCTAATAAAGTCAACAGCATTTAATTTTATTGCTTCAACTGCTTCTTTGATACTTCCATAAGCAGTCATCATAATAATTTCAGTATTATTTTTACAAGCTCTCAATCTTCTTAAAACTTCCATTCCATTTATTCCAGGCATCTTTATATCAAGTAAAATCAAGTCATATTTTTTTTCTTTTTGGATAAGAATTTCTATTGCTTCTTCTCCATTAACGGCAAAATCAATTTCATATCCTTCATTTAAAAGACAGTAGTTTAAAGTTGTTCTAATATTTTTTTCATCATCAACTATTAATATTCTTTTTTCCATTTTTATTTGTATAATAATCTATAATTGAATTATTATACAGCCTCCTTTTTATTATCTAAATTAATTAAAAGATTTTAAAGAGAAATAGAAAGTACTTCCCTTATCAACTGTACTTTCAACCCAGATTTCTCCATTATGAGCTTTTATAATTCCCTTACAAATAGATAAACCTAAACCAGTACCCTCAATTTTTCCATCGTTTGAAACTTTAACTTGAATAAATTTCTCAAATATTTTTTCAAGATAGTCTTGAGGAATTCCTCTACCGTTATCTTTTACACTTACAATAACATTGTTAGATTTTTTTATTATATCTATTAAAATTTTAGGTTTTACATTTTCTTTTCTATATTTTACAGCATTAGAAATAAGATTTTTTATAACCAAAGATATTTTACTTGGATCAGCGTAAACTGATAGATTTTCATCTATATTTTCTAAAGTAACTTCAGCTTCTTGTTCATCACAATAATTTTTTAAATCTTCTATGGAATTTTCAAGAATTGATTTTAATTTACAATTTTCAAGTTTAATTTGACCTTTACCTGTTTCAATTTTTGAAAGATCTAATAGATCTTTAATTAGATATACCATACGTTCTTTTTCTTCTTTTATTATTCTAATTAAATCTTTATGCATAGGATTAGAATTAATATCCTTATCTGCAGACAACAGATCAACAGACATTCCAATAGATGTAAGAGGAGTTTTAAATTCATGAGAAACAGTTGCAATAAACTCTGTTTTCATTTTATCTATTTCTTTTGATTTAGTTATATCTTGTAAAAGGGTAATAACACCTATATTTTCATTATTTTTAGATATAGAACTTACATAAACTTTACAATACATCTTTTTGTTATTAGATGCTAAAGAAATTTCAATTTGTTTTAAAGAAGATTTTAAATTTTTATTTTTTAAAACTTCTTGAATAGAATCAAATATTTTTGGATTATTAATTCCTTCTAAAAATTGTCTGTCTAAAACATCTTGCTCTTTGATATTAAAAATTTTCTCAGCAGCTTCATTAACTAATATAATATTATTATTCATATCAGTTACAATTATTCCGTCGCTAATACTTTCTACAATAGCTTCGGCCTTACTTTTTTCATTTAAAATCTTTTCAATATCCATCTGTTTATAAATATCCAGTTGTTTAGTCATTTGATTAAAGGCTAAACCTAATTTATTAAATTCTTTATCCATATTAAGAGGAATTTTTTGTGAATAATCTTCACCAGAAATCTTTTTAATTTTATCTATAAAAATATTAAATTGGTAGAGTATTTTTTTTGTTGAATGAATAATAACAATTATTCCAAGAAAAGTCATAATAATTGTTAAAGTAATCATTAAAAAACTAGCTTTTTTAGTAGTTATATCAGCTTCTTTTCTTTTTAAAATCATAGCATTTTGGTTTAATTCAAGTAGATTTTTGCAAGTAGATTTTATTTTTTCAAATTTTGGAAAAATCTCACTAAAGTAATATTCAGTTTGTAGATTTTCTTTAGCTAAAAATTTATAAAAAGTGTTTATATAACTATTATAAGAAGTATCTAGTTCTGAAACAAAGTCTTTTTCACCCTTTTCAGTAACATTATTTTTAGCTTGTTTTAAAAAATTTTGAAACTCTTTTTCTGCTTTGATAAAGGCATCAATGTATTTTTGATCTTTAGTTGAAAGATAAGAAAGCTGTAAACTATCTTGTCTTTCTATAATGCTTTCCATCTGTTGGGCAGCAGCGATACTTTTATAGTTAGAATCAAAAATTTTTTCAACAGTATTATTTAAAACCTTAAAGTTAAATATAGCCCATAAATTACTTAAAGTAAGAGTAGATAAAATTACAATAAAGATTAATATAAGTCTAAATTTTACACTTTTAAATTTAATTTTCATTTTATCTACCTCTTTCAATAAATAATTTAAAGATTTTGCCAAGGAACTATTCTAATTTCAGAATTTTTAGAATGTTCAATTATATAGTTGATTACAGAGCCTTTAAAAAAAGTAGTTAACTTGTTTCTTTTACTGTGACCTAAAACTATTTGAGTAATTCTTTTTTGATTAGCAAATTCTAGAATTTTTTTAGCTATATTTTTTCCTTTTAATCTGTAAGTTTCCGCTCCTAAACTTTTTCCTAACTCTTCATGCTTTTTTATTACTTCCCAATCTTTTTCAGAGAATCCTTTTTTTAATAATCCATAAGGTTCAATAGAAATAATATAAAATTCACATTTATATCTTTGAGCGATTCTAGCTCCATATCTAATAACTTTATCTGCTCTAGGGCTAGATGATATAGAAACTAGAACTCTCTCTGTTGTGTGCCAATTGGTGGTAATATTTTTGTCTTCCATATATTCAAGAAGTGATATATCAACTTCTTGAGCTATCCTTCTTAATGAAAGTTCTCTTAAAGCGTTTAAATTTCCACGTCTAAAAAAATTTTTTAGTGCTGCACTAGCAACTTTTAAATTATAGACTTCCCCTCTTTTTAATCTTTCCTCTAAACCAGATGCTGAAATATCAATAACTTCTACTTCATCAGCTATGTTGATTATAGAATCAGGAATTTTTTCTCTAACCTCAATTCCTGTGATAGTGTAAACAATATCATTTAAACTTTCAATATGCTGAATATTTAAAGTAGTATTGACATTTATTCCAGCTTCTAAGATTTCAAGGATATCCTCATACCTTTTTTTATTTTTACTTCCTTTGATGTTTGTATGAGCTAATTCATCAATAAGAACTATTTTAGGTTTTCTTTTAATTATCTCTTCAATATTAACTTCTGAATATTTTTTATTTCCATATTCAATCTCTTTGTATGGAATAGTTTCTAATATTCCAACTTGTTCCAGAGTAGCTTTTCTATCATGGGGTTCAAGATAACCTATGCAGATATCTTCTCCTCTTTTAACTCTGATATTAGCTTCTCGTAACATAGTATAAGTTTTACCAACTCCAGGAGCATATCCAAGATAAATTTTTAATTTACCTCGCTTCTCTTTTTCGTATTTCTTTAAGGCTTCTTCTGGAGTCAATCTGTTAGATTCCATAAAATCACTTATCCTTAAACTAAACTTTTACATGATTAATACCTCTTAAAATTAAAAAATTTTAAATAAATATTAAATTTTGGAAAAAGTCCATTTTTGTTAGATCATCATTTACTTTTTACCTAGATAACCCCTTCATAGTTAAAAAAAGCACCACAACAAAAAGTCATGGTGTTTGAAAAATTTCATAACAAAACCAGGCTCTTTTCAACGCTGACGAGGTTAGCTGACGGGCTCGGACTGAAAAGTGTCCTATTCATTAAGAAATACGCCCCTGTTAAATGGGTCCCCCGCTTCATATTTAAAAAATATAAACTAAGCGATTTGGTAATATTTATTTTTAAATTGATTTTACTCCTGTTTATTAACAGTGTCAAGTATTTTTTTAAAATTTTTCAGTAACAAAAATTTTTTTTCGTTATTTATAGTATAGGAAAAAATATATAAAAAATTTTAAAAAAAACTATTGACTTTTAAAATTTAAAGTGCTAGTATTCATAGCTATAAAAACCCTTTGTAGTTAAAAATACTCATTTACTAAACTTAATTTTTTTAATTTTAGGAGGGAGTCATATGAAATTTTCAATAGTAACTGTTTGTTTGTTCTTTGCAGCAACTTATGTATCAAGATTCATTGCTTTTTAATTTTGTTATATAAAGTTTTAAGAATTACCAAGCAGTTTTATTTTATCTAATTTTTAATAAAAAAATAGTCTTTATAAAAATAAAATACTATTTTTATAAAAAGGAGAGAAATCTTATGTATATATTGGGAGCAATAATATTATTACTATTTGCATATTTATTTTACGTTTTATTCAATCCAGATAAATTTTAAGGAGGAAGGTAAAAATGAATTTAACTAATTTATTTCTTTTCCTTTTGGCTTTTATTATTTTAATTGTTCCAACAGGAAAACATATTTCAAAATTGATTATTCATGAAAAAACAATATGTGATTCATTTTTTTCAAAGATAGAAAAACCTATATTTTTAATAACAAAAATTGAAAATATGAGCTTAAAAGATTATATATTAGCTTTTTTAGGAGCTAACTTATTTATGATTATATTAACTTATGTAATATTGGCAGTAGAAGGTTCATCACCATCACTTGCATTTAATACAGCAGTAAGTTTTATAACAAATACAAACTTACAACACTATTCAGGAGAATGGTTAAATGGCATGGGTTCAAGATTAGCTCTTATAAACTTAATGTTTACATCAGCAGCTAGTGGACTTGCAATATGTATGGCAATAGCTAGAGGAATTTTAGGATATAGATTAGGAAACTTTTTTGAAGATTTAACAAAATCAACTACAAGAGTCTTACTTCCAATAGCTTTAGGAGTTGCTATTGTGTTAGTTATATTGGGATTGCCTCAAACTTTTGAAACTCAAACAGTGGTAAAAACTTTAGAAGATAAATATCAAGTTATTGCATTAGGACCAGCAGCAGCTTGGGAAGCAATAAAACATTTGGGAACAAACGGTGGAGGATTATTTTCAGCAAACTCTTCACATCCATTTGAAAATGTTAGTTTATATACTAACTATATAGAAATGATGTGTATGATGATAATACCAGGGGCTATAGTAATGGGATTTGGTATGGCAGCTAAAAATAAAAAACAAGGTTGGTTTATATTTATACCGATATTCTTATTATTCTTACTTTCATTATTTGTACTTTACTATTTTGAAAAACAAGGAACACCAATGTTTACTCAATATGGAATGAAGGGCATTAACATGGAAGGTAAAGAGATGAGATTTGGGCTTCTAGCTTCAATATTATTTACAGATGTAACAACATCATTTACTACAGGTAGTGTAAATAATATGCATGATTCTTTAACTCCTATGGGAGGTTTAGTTCCTCTATGGAATATGATGTTAAACTGCATTTTTGGTGGAAAAGGTGTAGGATTTATGAATATAATCATGTATATGATTTTAAGTGTATTCCTATGTGGATTGATGGTGGGAAGAACTCCAGAATTCTTTGGTAAAAAAATAGAAGCTAAAGAAATTCAAATTATAACTTTCCTAATTCTAGTTCACCCTATTATTATATTAGTACCTAGTGCTATTTCACTTGTTTGTGAAATGGGAAGTAGTGCAATAACAAATGGGGGATTCCATGGAGTATCTCAAGTACTATATGAATATACTTCAAGTGCTGCAAATAATGGATCAGGATTTGAAGGATTAGGAGATGGAACAACTTTCTGGAATATTACTACAGGTATAGTTATGTTTTTAGGAAGATATATAAGTATGGCATTGATGGTTGTAGTAGGATATTCAATGTATAAAAAACAATCTGTACCTATTACAAGTTCAACTTTTAAAACAGATAATTTAGTATTTTCATTTATATTATTCTTTATAATTTTAATAATTGGTGCTCTTACATTCTTACCTGCTTTAGCATTAGGACCAATAGCAGAACATTTGAGCATCTGGGGGTAAATAAATCATGAGTAGAAAAAAACAAGTAAGTTCCTTTTCTAAGGATATATTAAAACAAGCATTAATAGATTCGTTTAAAAAATTTGACCCTAGAATTATGATTAAAAATCCAGTAATTTTTATTGTTGAAATAGGATTCTTCTTAACTTTAGCTTTAACAATTTGTCCTACATTATTTAGTAAAGAAGAAGCTGAACTTAGGGTATTTAATGGGCTTATATCATTTATTTTATTTATAACAGTAGTCTTTGCAAACTTTGCTGAATCCATAGCAGAGGGAAGAGGAAAAGCTCAAGCTGATAGTTTAAAGAAAACTAGAAAAAAGACTTTAGCTAAATTATTAAATTCTGATGGAACAACAACAGTAATTGATGCAGGATCATTAAAAAAAGGTGATATAGTAGTTGTTGAAACAGGAGAAATAATACCAAATGATGGAACAGTAATAGAGGGAATTGCGTCAGTTGATGAATCGGCTATTACTGGAGAATCAGCTCCAGTTATTAAAGAAGCTGGAGGAGATTTTTCATCGGTAACAGGTGGAACTCGTGTAGTAAGTGACAGAATAGTAGTAGAAATTTCAGTTTCTGCTGGAGAATCATTCTTAGATAAAATGATAAGTCTTGTTGAGGGAGCAGAGAGAAAGAAAACACCAAATGAGATTGCGTTAAATACATTACTTGTAGGATTGACTCTTATTTTTTTAATGGTAATTGTAACATTATTCCCAATGGGAACATATGCTGGAGTATATTTACCAGTAGCAACTTTAATTGCTCTTCTAGTTTGTCTTATCCCTACAACAATAGGTGGTTTGTTATCAGCTATCGGAATAGCAGGAATGGATAGAGTAAATAAATTTAATGTTATTGCAATGTCTGGTAAAGCAGTTGAATCTTGTGGAGATATTGATACAATTATACTTGATAAAACAGGAACAATTACTTTTGGGAATAGATTGGCAAGTGAATTTTTCCCAGTAAATGGAGTTTCAGAAAAAGATTTAATAGAATATTCTGTTATATCTTCATTAAAAGATATGACTCCAGAAGGAAAATCAATAGTTGAACTAGGAAAAAAACTTGGAACATCACTAAATGAAAAAGAGTATGAAGATGCAGAATTTTTAGAATTTAGTGCTCAAACAAAAACGAGTGGAATAAATTTAAAAGATGGTAAAAAGATAAGAAAAGGTTCAGGATCATCAATTAAAAAATTTGTAACTGAACTTGGTGGAGATATTCCAAAAGATCTTGATGGTATTGTAGATAAAGTTTCAAGACTTGGAGGAACTCCTTTGGTTTTAGCTGTAGATAATAAAATATATGGAGTAATTTATTTAAAAGATACAGTAAAACCAGGTTTAAAAGAGAGATTTGAAAATATAAGAAAAATGGGAATTAAAACTATAATGTGTACAGGAGATAACCCATTAACTGCTGAAACAATTACAAGAGAAGCTGGAATTGATGAATTTGTTGCTGAATGTACTCCAGAACAAAAAATAGAAGTTATTAAGAGAGAACAAGCTCAAGGAAAACTTGTAGCAATGACAGGAGATGGAACAAATGATGCTCCTGCACTGGCCCAAGCTGATGTTGGTATTGCAATGAACAGTGGTACTATAGCAGCTAAAGAGGCAGCGAATATGGTTGACTTAGATTCTAATCCTACTAAGATACTAGAAGTAGTAGGAATTGGAAAACAATTATTAATAACACGTGGTGCATTGACAACATTTAGTATAGCCAATGATGTTGCAAAATACTTTGCTATTATTCCAGCAATGTTTATAGTTGCTATTCCTCAAATGGAAAAATTAAATATAATGCATCTATCATCACCAGTTAGTGCTATTGTATCTGCTTTGATTTTCAATGCTATTATTATACCTTTACTTGTACCAATAGCATTGAGAGGGGTTAAATACAAACCTATGAATGTACAATTAATGTTAATTAAAAACCTAGGAATATATGGACTAGGAGGAATTATAGCTCCATTTATAGGAATAAAAATAATTGATATTTTTATTGCACCTATATTATCTATATTAGGGCTATAATTTAGGAGGAAGAGAAATGAGTTTAGCTAAAAAAAGTCTTTATATAACAATTTTGTTATTTATTTTATCCATAATTTATACAGTAGTTGTAAATATATTCGCACAAACATTTTTTAAAGAAAGTGCAAATGGAAGTATAATCTATAAAAATGAAACTCCAATAGGAAGTAAACATATAGGACAACTATTTACAAAAGATAACCTCTTTCATGGAAGACCATCTGCTTATAATTATAACACTTATGAAACTGATGAAGAAGCAAATACACTTCCAGCATCTGGAGGAAGTAACCTTGCAGTAAGTAATCCTGCTTATTCTGAAAATCTAAAAACTAATATAGATAAACTTTTAAAAGAAAATCCTAATTTAAAAATAGAAGATATTCCTACAGAAATGGTTACTGCTTCAGGTTCAGGACTTGATCCTCATATTTCTATTGAAGGAGCTATGATTCAAGTTGAAAGAGTGGCCAAGGCAAACAATATTTCAAAGGAAAAAATTTCTGAAATTATAAAAGAAAATAGTGAAGAAAATATAGTAAATGTATTACAATTAAATCTAGCTATATTAGAGTATAAGAAAGCTGAAATCAAATAGATTATATGCTTTTCTTTCATAGATAATCCTTTTTTTAAGAGGTTAAGTTTTAAATAACTTGCCTCTTTTTTATTTTTAACAATAGTATGTATACACATATATTAAGAGGAGGTATCGACTTATGAGAAAAAGATTATCATATAGAAGAGCAAAGAAAGGTATAGCATTTCAATTAACCAAGATATTGTAAGAAGTTTAGGTATAACTGAAAACAATAGGACAATAGATCTCTATTATGATAGAGCAACTAAAAGAGTGATAATAAGAAAAGTAGAAGAATAACCTATTTATAGCAGACTAGATACATTAGTATAATAGTCTGCTTTTTTATCTTTAAATATCAAATAATATCTAAAATCATAATAAGGTTACCTCTTTCTTTATACTAGTATAATACCTATACATAAGTATAAGTTAGTACTAAAGAATGATATAAATTAATTTTACAAACACTAGCTTTAAAATTTAATGTAAATATTCACAATATTAAATATTTAATTAGACT
>OGZM01002233.1_pt1 | contig 11025 bp, 11 predicted proteins | sample 1576821 | NCBI WGS metagenome assembly OGZM01 (sample SAMEA3541491, study PRJEB24748) | human gut metagenome | biome: human gut; feature: human-associated habitat; material: faeces | place: China | collected 2012
ATCCATTTAATTTATTTTTAAAAGAAGTGTCGCACTTGGATTGACAATTCATCATTAGATAAAATCAAATACTTAATAAAAAAATATTAAAAAGAAATGTACCTAAAAAGTTATTTTTATTTAACTTTTTAGGTACATTTTCCTTTATATTGTAAAAATTTATTTTTTATATTTCTTTAATATTGATCTTATTATCCAATACATGGCTTTTATAAAATTACCATTTTTTATATAAAATTTTGCATATAATCTCATTTGACGATATTTTGTGGGATACTTATCTAAAGGCTCATTTTTCCATGGAGATATTTCTTTATAGTTTCTAAAATATCTTGCTAAAGGATGAAAACACCATTCATGCCACGGTTTATTAAACCCATGATAATGAATAAAAATTGTATCAGTTGGTACATTTTGCAAATTTTTATTATATTTCAAGCTAATATTTGCCAAAAAATTATATTTAGGTTCTATATATTTAACTTTATCTTTTAACACTATATTTAGAGCATCTTGATCAAAACATCTAAATTCATAACCATATTTCAATTTTTTTTCTGGAAATTTATTTATTTCTCTTAAAATTTCTATGCACTTTTCTGATACTTTATATTCTACCCATTTTTTTAAATCAATATACATCATTCCAGAATTAAAATATTTTTTATTATCAGCCAATAATATAGGATTTCCTTTTTTATCTAAAATAAAATCATCTACTACTGCTGCTATATTATCTTTTAAATCTATATTCAAATAATCTTTTAAATCTCGTATAGCTACCATATCTGCATCTATATATAAATACTCATTTGTTAGATCTTTTAATTGATAGGGAATTGCAAATCTATAATAAGCAGCAACAGTAAACTCTTTATCATCTAAATTTAAAAATTCACTATTATCAATTTCATAAATAATAATATCTGTATTATAAAATTTTATAAGTTCTTTAAATCTACTTAATTCTTTATCATCTATTTTATTATCTATAAAAATATGAAAACTAATTTTTATATCTTTATTATTCTTCAAAATAGATGTTATTAATACTCCTACTGGATATGTAAAAGCTTTACTTATTCCAAAAGCAATATAAAAATCTGATTTTTTATCATCTCTAGTTAAATTTATTTTATTTTTCACAGCATGTTCAAACATATTATTTTCTTTTTTCCTCTATTACATCTTCGCAAAATTCTATTACATTATTAATATCTATATTTTCTAAGCAAGGATAACTTTTACATTGTTTGCGCTTTTTATCACTACATGGATAGCATCTCAACTTAGGATAAACTACTTTTACTTTATCACTATACGGAGCCCAATGTTTGTGTGAAGTTCCTGCAAAAATAACTATTGTATCAGTTTCTTGAGCTGCTGCAATATGTGCTGTACCTGTATCTACACTTAGTAATAAATCACTTTGTTTTAATAAATATCCCAATTCAGGCAAATTAGTTTTCCCACAAAAATTCACTATATCAATATTACTTTGTTCAATAAAACTTTGTGCATAATCATAATCATTAGCTGAACCTACTACATAAAAATTCAACTCATATTTTTGATTTAAAAAATTTAATACCTTTATAAAGTTTTCTTGCGACCAATCTTTAAATTTTATACCACTTCGTATACATAACGCCACATTTAATCTGTTTTTTGATAAATTATCTAATAAACTGCTCACCTTTAATTGACTTTCATTAGAAAGATTAGGCATTACCATTTTTGCTTTATCAAATCTACCAGTAATACGATTAATAAAAATTTCATGATTTTTTACTTGTTGAGTATTTATAAAATCATAATCTACTTTATAAATATCTGTATAAAATAATGTCAAATAAATATTTCTTAAAGTTATTTTTTCAAAGCCTATTCTCTTAGGTATTTTTGCTAAATAACTAAGCATCGCTGAACGAGGTTTATTATCAATAACTACAGCTAAATCAAAATTCTTACTTTTAAGTTCATCTACCGACTTTTTTATATCATTCCACTTAGCCTTATGCGAATAATCATATAATAAAACTTCATCAATTACTGGATTATTTTCTACTATAGATTTAGTTAATGGTTTTACTAACATTGTTATTTTTGCTTCTGGATACGCTTTTTTCAATAAATAAGCACTGGATGTTGCCATTATAGTATCGCCAATTTTTCGTAAATTTAATATTAATATATTCTTATATTGTAAATTCGTTGTCAATAAAGTCACACCCTAAAATTAAAATTTACTCACTATTTTTTTATACTAACATATATTTCTATAATCTTTTTTAACATTATTTGATTAGCAAAATCTTTTTCTACTTTTTTCCTTGCATTTATTCCCATTTTGTTACATAAATCTTTATCTTGAGCTAATATATTTATCTTATTTAATAAATCATCATCATCATTATATTTTACAAGAAATCCTGTTTCTTTATCACTTATAACTTCACTAATGCCACCAACATTAAAAGCTATAGCTGGCTTTTGCATTGCCATTCCTTCAGCTAAAACCAATCCAAATGTTTCAAAATATGATGGTAAAACCATAACATCTGCTATATCTATATAATTTTCTACATCTGTCTTATGACCTAATAAATGTACTCTATCTTGTAAATGATATTCTTTTATTTTTTTCTTTAAATCACTGAAACCTTTTCCTTTACCAATTACTACAAGATGCCATTTTTTACTAACTTCATAATTTTTCAATACATCAAGTAAATGCTGATGTCCTTTATTTCGCAAATTTTTAATACGCGAAACTATAATCATAGTAAAAGCCTCTTGTGGTATATTATATTTTTTTCGTAATAAATTTTTATTTTGTCGATTGGGTTTAAATTTATCAGTATCTACACCATTATATATTACTTGAATTTTTTCAGCTAAAAAGCCTTCTTTTATTGCAGATTTCCTAGAAAACTCACTTACAGCAATAATCTTATCCACTTGATTCATAATGTCTTTCACTTTTGCTGGTAATACACCATGAGCTGTATATACTATAGGAATATCTAATTTATACTTATTTCGTGTCTTTACGGCTACAATACCTGCTGCTTCCGAATTGGCATGTATTAAGTCTATATTATATTTTTCTACAATACGTTTTAATAATAATCCTGATATAAACTTACTCAATCTAATCGGTAAAAAAAAATGTTTTATTCCTTCTTTTTGTAATTCAACCGCCAACGCTCCACCAGCAGAAGCAATAAATACATTGTAGCCTAATGATTTTAAACTACGAGCTACCAAAGCTACATATGATTCAGCACCACCTATATTCATACGAGGTACTAATAATAAAATATTTTTCATAAAAAATTACTCCATAATTTTTCTTAAAGAATTAACAATATTTTCTACCTTTATATTTTCTGTTAAAACCTCACAACGATATAATGATTTTTCAGGAGCCCATGCGTCTAGATGTGCTTTTGTATGAATATAAAATAAACAAACTGTAGGTACATCTACTGCCAAACCTAAATGCATAGTCCCTGTATCCACACTAATTAAAGCTTTACAATTAGCTAGTAGCGCTCCAAGTTGAGCAATAGTTGTCTTATCTACTAAATTTATAAAATCATCTTTAGCTATTTTAGACAATTCTTCTCCATATTCTTTTGCTACATTCCCTGCCCCTAATAGTAATAAAGTATAACCTTTACTTTTTAATGTTTGTATTAATTCTTTACAATCTTTTAAAGGCATATCTTTTTCTTTCTTTTTAGAAGTAGTACATATTGCTACTAATTTATTATCTTGTATATTTAAACCTTCTAATAACACTTCAATATCATCATATGATGATTCTGGCGGTATAAATTTCATTGGTAATTCTCTTATAGCTTTTTTACTATATTGTTCTAATAAAATACTATTTTTAGTCTGTACTTTTGTCTTACCATGATAATCTATTTCTCTAGGATTATCTAATAAAAAATTTATTATACCTTTATTTTCAGCATATACTTTTTTAGCCCCAAATAATTTTGCTAAAACAATACCTCTTTCATTACCATAGATAACAAAAGCTGCTTCAAAGCCTAATTTAAATTTTTCTTTATATTCTTGATAAAAATTCCATACTCCCTTTACACCATGATGTTTACCCTTTTTATCATAAGCTACTACTTCATCTACTCCATCACAGTAGGTTGCTACTTCTACAAATGGCTTATTAACAATAAAAGTTATATGTGAATCTGGATATAATATTTTTATATTTCTACATAAAGGATTAGTAAGTAAAGTATCTCCAAAAAAAGATGTATTAATAACTAAAAATTTTTTCATAAAATCTTTCCTTAAAAATTTATTGAATATCTTCTTCATATTCGTATAATATATTATTATACACTATATCTAAGGTTAGGAAAAATTATTATGTTTATACTATTATTAATTATTTTATGTATATTTTTTATCTTATATTTAAAATTTAAAAATTATGTACCAATTTTAATGTATCATCGTATAGCCAATATTCCTGGTGATAGAAATGCTCTACCTAAAGAAAAATTTGCCGAGCAACTAGAATATTTATCCACGCATAATTATCATACTATTACACCAGAACAATTATATAATCACTTCGTAAATAAGGCTAAATTACCTAAAAATCCTGTCCTACTAACTTTTGATGATGGCTATCAGGATAATTATCTTGAAGCCTTACCGCTATTAAAAAAATACAATATGACTGCTGTTGTTTTTCCTATTTACAATTGGATTGGTAAACCTAACAAATGGGAAAATTTCGGTAAACAAGAAACTACTACCATGAATTTAGCAGAATTAAAATCTTGGCTTAATCACGGTCTAGATATCCAACCTCATACTGCCAACCATCCATTCCTAACTCAATGTAATGAGGAAAAATTAAATTTAGAAATTATTGATACCAAAACAAAATTTGAAAAATTATTAGATAAACCTATGGATTATCTTTGTTACCCATATGGTTTTTTCAATCAACAAGTAATTGATATGGCTAAACAAGCTCAATACAAAATGGCTTTTGCTATCTTTGACCATGTACCATTATGGAATATCAACCTCTTTGCTCTACCTCGTATTCCTATTCCTTCACATCAAAAAATGTGGGAATTTAAATTAAAAGTCAGTTCCATTCACATTATTTTTATCGCATTACGCAAATGGGAACGAAATTTCAAACATCTAAAAAATAAACTAAAAAATAAAAACTCCTAATATTGTAACTTATTTTTACAGTATTATAATATCATTTGATTGATGAGATAATTTTCTAAACTAAACCTAGAATTCATAAAGTTATAGCTTTATCAATTCTTTTATATTACAAAAAGCTCCTCTAAAATTAGAGGAGCTTTCTTATATTTATATCATACTAAAGTATTTTATATTTACATATTTTTTTACAAAATATGTTTGATAAGAACACGATACCAATGCTAAATATGATAAAATTTCACATATTTCTTCTAACATTTGATTATAATCACCTAAGCTTGTAATATAATCTTGTTCAAATACACACTGACTCAATATACTCATTAATACTAATATAAAAAATTCACCTAGCGGAATATACCAATAAATATTTTTTAATCTAGATTGATATATATAATACAACAATATACCTATTACGATTACAATTAAAATAGCTACTAATGGATAAACTACTGAACCATACCACAATTTATTTAAAGAGATAAAAACCACGTCTCCATCATTTTTTATCATTACTGGATAAAATACTCTACCCCAATTTAACTCTCTGCCAATCATCAACACAAATACTAATATTGAAGCAATATAAAATTTTACGCTTTCATATATGGTATAATCTCTTATTTTCAGCAAATTAATAATTATACCGCTACTCAAAATGATAACTTCTATATTCTCTAATAAATGATTTTCAAAACCGTATTCTTTAGGTAATACAACTGCCAGAGGTATTAATACTATGCTCAATATTATTAAAGCCACTAATAAACGCGTATTTTTCCAATAAAAATTTATCACTTAAAAACCTTCTTTATTTATAAATGTAATATCTTTAGTAAAAGCTACTAAAGAACAATATGCTAAAATCTCTGTACATTCTTCTAATAATTGTCCATAATCTATCAAATATGTAATAATATTCTTTTCAAATATTACTTGACTAAAAATTAACATAATAATAAACAAGCGAATACTGTATTTAGGCATTAAGCAAATTGTACCTGTTTTTCTTATATATTTATAAGCATTTAACATCAACATTATAGCTGTTATGACCAAAATAGTAATTAAAGGATATACTAAAAAACCATACCATAATTGATGAATATTCACAAAAACTTGTTCTCCTTGATTGTTAAAACCTACAGGATAAAATACTCTACCAAAACTTAGTTCACGAGAAATCATTATCACATAAAATAAACTGCAAGCTACATAGAAACCCTTTAATATTGTTACATTAATCTTGTTAATTTTGTACAACATATTTAAAGCACCAATACTCAATATAATAACTTCCATATTCTCCAACATATGATTTTCATAACTATATTCTACAGGCAAAACAAAAGCCTGCGGAATTAATATTACTGCTAATGCTATCAAAAAATAATACGTCTTATATATACTTTTACTAATATGTATCATAAAAAGCTCTCCTTTTTACATAACCTTCATTTAAAATTCATGTTCCTAAAATATACTATAATAAGGGAATTTATATCTTATCTTAAATATGCTCAAAAAAATAAAGAAATATTATTATCCTTTAAATAAAATATTTCTTTATCCTTTATCTTATTTTTCAAAACTAGATTTTTCAGGCAAAATTTTGTCAAAAGCTTGTTTTATACGTTCTTTCATCGGCTCAAAATCCACATTTTCATTATCATTTATACATATCATAGGCATTGCTTGATCTTCTATGATTTTAAATAACTCTTGATTTTGTTCTACGCCATTATAAATTTCATAGACCTTACCTTTTTTATATCTTCCTATTGGTACAAATTTGCCTTTTGCTAAATGCCAATATCGTATAAGCCACTGATTAACATCATCTCTAGAACGAAATCTATGTTTACATGTATTATCTAATTCCTCAAATTCAACATTCCATAAATCTTCTATCTCAGTTTTTAAGTATGAAAATGCTAAATGATTATTTGCAAATGCTTTAAAATGATGTTCTCCCATAAAAATTAAATTTCTTAAACTATTCCATCCATATTCCAGATTTATCCATTTATCCAAATTTTTTTCATTTGTTCTTTTTTATCAAAATGAGAATTCAATATTACTATATTATTAAATTTAGCATATTGTACCGTATCTTTTTTGTCAGTTACACTCAATGTACTTGTAATAGCAAAATCTGTTGGTAAACAATCTTTACCTGCAAAAAATAATTCTCTTTTTACTGGTTTTAATAAAAACATATCATCATTAAAATAAACAAATCTTTCTGCTAAACCTTTTATTCGATGTAAATTAAATTCTATAGTTCTAGAACTAAATGTAGGTAAATATTTTTGTGGTATAAAATCACTATGTTTAGCAATATTTAATTTGGGATTATTTATATTTAACCATTTGGGCAAATGACCATAGGTTACAAAATGTATTTTGTTAACCCATGGTGCAAATTTTTCTACAGCCCTAAACCAATATTGCATATTGTCCCAATCACGAAAACGCACATTGCGATTATCTGCATTTTTACTAGGACTATACTTTGCTTTTTCTGCTTGCCATACTGGGTCGTTGCCATCAACCCAAGTAACAACAAAGTCAATTGGATAATTTTCACTCATCTTTTAACAACTCGCTTTGTCTTAATTTTTCTATGACTTGATTTGGTTTTATACTTGCTAAGCAATCTACATTCTTAGCACAAGTACGCTTCCAACAACCATCACATTCATGACCTGCTAAAATCACATTTTCACTTTGTCTATATGGACCATTTCTATTAGGATCTGTTGGCCCCATAAGCATAATTGCAGGAATATTTAAAGCTGCTGCTAAATGAAGGTTTCCTGTATCTCCGCCTACAACAGCCTTTGATAATTTAATAAGTCTAGCCGTTTGCATCAAACTCGTTTTTCCCACAAAATTTATAATATTATTTTCTCCAGCTAATTTAATAATAGCTTGTGATTTTTGTTCATCATCTTTTCCAAAACCAATTAAGACTACTTTTAGCTTATATTCTGCTAATAAATTGCTTAATTTCGCAAAATTTTCCACAGACCAACATTTATTTATCCAATTAGTGCCCACTGCAAAAATTATAAATTTTTGATTTAATATATTCTCTTTAATCAATAAATCATCTACAAAATCAATTTCATCTTGTGTATTAACTAAAGGAAATATTATATTTTCTGTATCACAATCTAAACATTTAACAGTATCTAAATATCTATCTACAATATGACCATTCTTATTATTACCTACTATGCGTTTACTGATTAAATTGCTACCTTCACGCATATCTACATAGCCTATTTTTCTCTTTGCCTTAGCAGTAAATACTACAGCTGCTGACTTAAATAAACCTTGTAAATCTATAGATATATCATATTTTCTTTTTTGCAATAACTTAGCAAAAGGTCGATAATTTTCTTTAAAACCATTCCATGATTTAAATGCTTTTTTATGAAAAATAATTATTTCATCTACATATGGATTGTGTTTCACCAATTCATATGCTGTAGGTTCCACAACCCATGTAATATGCGCATTAGGATATCGTTTTTTCAAAACATATGCTATAGGTAATGCATGAATTACATCTCCTATTGCACTTAATTTTACAATTAAAATATTCATAAAAACCTCATTACTTCTATCTACCGAAAATATAAATTAAAAATTTTTGCTAATATATTTTTCTATTATTTGATTTTACCAATATTTTTTCAAATAGTAAATACTTATTTACTATTTAAAGTCCCAAAAGAAAAGCTACATCTTTAAATTATCTAAAAATGTAGCATATCTTTAAATTATTTAATTAATATATATCTAATATTTTTTGTACTATATTTGTGGTAGAACATCCCTCTACTACTTTTATAAATTTTATCTTACCACCATATTTTTTTACTGTTGATGTTTCTGGAAGAGATTCTTCTGTATAATCTCCACCTTTTACATAGATATCTGGTTTTACTTTACTGATTAATTTATCAGCTGTTGTTTCATCAAAAATAACTACATAATCTACAGCTTTTAAACTATCTATAACCTCTGCTCGCTCTTTTTGCGGAACAATTGGTCGTTTATCTGATTTATACTGCTTTACAGACTGATCACTATTTAACCCTAAAATTAAATAATCTGCTAATTTACTAGCTTCATTTAAATAACAAACATGACCTGCATGTATTAAATCAAAAGTGCCATTAGTAAGTGCTATAGTTTTATTACCCTTACGCAAGATTTCACAAAACTTTTCAATATCTTGTATATCTATAATCATCACTAAAATCCTATCTGTAATTATTATTTTTTTAATACAGCAATTAATTCCTCATCAGAAACTGTAGCTGTTCCCATTTTACGTACAGCAATACCAGAAGCAAAATTAGAAAGTTCAGCTGCTTGACTTGGCATCGCACCTGTAGCTAATGCTGTGATAAAGGTAGCAACACATGTATCACCTGCTCCTGATACATCAAATACTTCTGATTTATCAGATACTGGGATATTATGCACATCTCCATTTGCTTCAAATAAAGTCATACCTTTTTCGCCACGTGTAACTAAGATACCCTTTGCTTGCATTTTTACTAAAAATTCCTGTGCCGCTTTATATAAGCTATCTTCATTATCTATTTTATAGCCTACAGCACTGGCTAATTCTGCATCATTTTGTTTTACATAATCAGTACCTACAAAATTGAAAATAGCATATCGAGAATCTATTATTGATGGTATATCATATTCTTTACTTAAAGATAAAATTAAATCACGAATTTTAGGTGTAATTGTTCCACTGCCATAATCGCTCATTACTACACCTTGCATCTGTGGCATGACCATTTGAATGTAATTCATCAATTCTTTTTCATATACTTCACTGATAACTTCATTGCATTCTCTCTGAACCTCCCACGACTAAAGTCGCGGGATTCTCGGTCAAGTATTCTAACGAATACAGTATCTCCGAGCTATCCCCATAGTTCCTACGGTTCTTGTATATATTATTTATGCTATGTTTAATATTCTTAATCCTTCATTTTTAATATTTATAGCTGCATTTACATCTCTATCGTGATATGTTTTACATTTAGGACAGTTCCATTTTCTAACATTTAAGTCTTTTACTTCAGTATTTTTATATCCACAAACATGACACAATTGGCTTGAAGGATAAAATTTATCTATTTTGACAATAACTTTGCCAAACCATTTGGCTTTATATGTTAGTTGTCTTATAAACTCTGACCAGCTGACATCAACTATATTTCTTGCTAATTTATGATTTTTCATCATGTTTTCAACCTGTAAATCTTCCAGACAGATTACATCGTAATTTCTGATAAGTTGACATGTCACTTGATGAAGTAAATTATGTCTTTGGTTGGCAATTCTATCATGCAACTTTGCTACTTTTACTCTAGCCTTTTCCCAATTTGAACTTCCTTTTGTTTTTCGAGAAAGCTCTCTTTGGAGTTTAGCTAATCTAGTCAGTGATTTTTGCAAGTATTTAGGATTGCTATATTTTACTGCATCTGAGGTTATGACAAAATCCTTTATTCCTAAATCTAAGCCAACATATTTATTCGTTTTGATAAATTCAGGTTGAGGCAGGTCTGTACAACATAGTGCAACGTAATATTTTCCACTAGGAGTCTGTGATACTGTCGCACTTAAAATTCTACCTTCTATTTGGCGATATTTATCTCTTGTTTTAATCTTGCCTATTTTAGGTAGTTTTATTTTATTTTCTAAAAATACAATGTTGTTATTTGTCATATTTGTTTTGTACGATTTATACCGATT
>OGZM01002237.1_pt1 | contig 11008 bp, 10 predicted proteins | sample 1576821 | NCBI WGS metagenome assembly OGZM01 (sample SAMEA3541491, study PRJEB24748) | human gut metagenome | biome: human gut; feature: human-associated habitat; material: faeces | place: China | collected 2012
GCTTGACGCGGGGCCGCAAAAGAGCAAACCTTATCAATCAGATGTTTATATGACTAGCTTTAATGCGATCCCGCGTCAAGCGTTTGACACACCTCCTTTCATTTTATAATGTCTCTTGTTTCAGTTGTTCGACGAAACGGTCGATCCGCTGTAGTTCTTTCGGAATATCGATCCCCTGCGGACAGTGTGGATTGCATTGATTGCAACTGGTACAATGATCCGCCTGGCGGAGCTTCGGAACACTGCGGTCATATCCGATCAGATAAGCTCGGCGAGCTTCGCGGTAGTTTTCATCCTGTCCACTCTGGGGAACATTCCCTTCGTTCACACATTTATTATAATGAAGCAGAATTCCCGGAATATCGATCCCGTAGGGACAAGGCATACAATATTTGCAGTCGTTACACGGAATGGTCGGATACTGCATCATCAAGTCGGCGGTGTCGAACAAGAAATGGTTTTCTTCTTCTGTTAATGGCTGCAATGGGCAGTAGGAGCGTAGGTTGTCTTGCAGGTGCTCCATGTAAGTCATACCACTCAGAACGGTGAGCACACCGGGAAACGAACCGGCAAACCGGAAAGCCCATGAGGCCACACTTCGTCCCGGCTCTCGTTGTTTCAAGCGTGCGACGATATGGTCGTGTACGTTTGAAAGCCGCCCTCCGAGAAGTGGTTCCATGATGATGGCGGGAATCTCCCGTTTTTGTAATTCCCCGTACAGATATTCCGCATCGGTGTTTCGCGGGTTGATCTCTTTGGCGTGTTTCCAGTCTAAGTAATTCAATTGGATCTGGACGAAATCCCATTGGTATTCGTCGTGCTTCGAAAGCAAATAATCGAACACCTCTATATCTCCGTGATAGGAGAAACCCAAGTTTCGGATACGTCCTGCCTTGCGTTCTTCGAGCAGGAAGTCGAGTATACCGTTCTTGACATACCTGTTTTCATAGGCTTCCATGCCTCCCATACCGATCCCGTGGAGCAGCATATAGTCGAGATAATCGACTTGTAACTCTTTGAGCGAATTGTTATACATCGCGATAGAAGCCTCACGGCTCCATGTGTCGGGAGAGAAATTTGAAAGCTTGGTGGCGATATAATATTTGTCACGCGGATAACGGCTGAGGGCGATCCCCATGGCATGTTCCGAACGTCCTTTGCAATAGGCTGGCGATGTGTCGAAATAGTTTACACCGTGTTCGATGGCATAGTCGGTCAGCCGGTTGACCATTTCCTGGTCGATTTCGTCGTCGCTGTCTCTTGCGCTGCTTTTGGCAATAGTCGGCAGACGCATGCATCCGTAGCCGAGGATGGAAACTTTGTCTTTTGTGGACGGCGTTGTGCGGTATGTCATCTGATCTGTAGGAATAGGAGTGGAGTTGCCTGAATCTGCGGTCACCCCGCTGTTCGAGTTGCACCCGGAGAGCAATGGGGCGGTAGTTGCCGTACTGATTCCTACAATCTTCAGGAAGTCTCGACGGTTTATCGCTTGATGATTGTCTTTTTTCATATATGATGATTCTTTTATTTCTTGATTAAATATTCCGGTGTTGTTCGTGCCCTTCCACATAAATGGCGCTGAACGGACGGGACGGACACAGGTTTTCACAAGCTCCGCAGCCGATGCATTTTTCCTCGTTTACGACTGGTAGTTGAAGCGAATCCGGGTCGTTCGGGTCTTTTGCCACCATCAGGATCGCCTGGGTAGGACAATGGCGGGCACAGTTGCCGCAAGTGACGCCATCCCGATTGACGATGCAATTTTCTTGGATCAGTACGGCATGTCCTATCTGGATAGCTGTTTTATCTGCTTTCGTGATCGGGCGGATCGCTCCGGTCGGGCAGACTTCCGAACATTTGACGCATTCGGGACGACAATATCCTCGCTCATACGATACCTCTGGTTGCATAAATGTTTGCAGGTTTCCCGAAGGACGAAGTACATGGTTCGTACAAACCGATACGCAAAGCTGGCATGCGGTGCAATGTTGGGAGAAGTTGGCAGCGCTCAGCGAGCCCGGAGGGGTGATCGGTGTCGTCCGGTTCGGTTTCTTTTTATCTTCAATGATAGCCAATCCGCCGTCGACTTTCTTGTCCGGAAGTTGTACTTTTTCCTGGGCTTTCAGGGCTGCTGAAGTGGCAAGTAATGCCGATACGGTAAAGAACTTGCGGCGGTCGGGCTTGTTTACAACCGGTTGGTTAGCCTGTGTTTCTGCTTTGTTTGTTTTTCTGCGTGTATATCGGATGGCCCCTTGCCGGCATTTGTCTATGCAGTCCATGCAATCGACGCAACGGCTGTAATCGATCTCGTGTGCTTTTGTATTGATACAGGCTGCTTTGCAATTACGGGCGCATAAGCCACAACCATTGCATTTGGACGTATCGATAACCGGCTTGAAAACAGAAAAACGGGAGATCAATCCCAAAACCGTACCTACCGGGCAAATCGTATTGCAATAGGTCCTTCCGTTCCGCCAGGCAAGTATGATTAGTGTAATAAAGGTAACTGTGGCAATGATGAAAGTAGGGAGGCTCCGTAGCCAAACTTCCGTCTCGTAGAAAGCGTAACTGTCTGCCCGTTCTGCTAAGTAGGCCAAGAGGTTATTTGCCCACCCCCAGAAGGGGGCGAATAAGTTGGAGGCGATGCGCCCGTAAGCGCTGTAAGGTGCGATTAATGCCGCCCATGCTCCTAATCCGCTGATCATGGCAAGGATAAATATTCCCATAACTCCGTATCTTAACCAAGACAACGCGGGGGAATAACGGAAACGATTTTTCTTCCGTTTCCCCGCCAGCCATGAAACAATATCCTGGAATATACCGAGAGGACAAATTACAGAACAGTAAACCCGACCGAAAATCCAGGTCAATGCAATGAGAAACAGTACCACACCGAGGTTTAGTGCCAATACTGCCGGCAGGAACTGTACTTTTGCCAACCACCCGAACCATACATGTAATGTTCCCGTAAAATCGAGAAACAGCAGGGTGACAAGCGTAAAACAGATGAGTGCAGTTGTAAGTCTGATTGTTCGCAACATAATAAGCTCTTTTTAGATAGTCTGTTATTTTATGTTGCAAAAATAGTGAAAGGAAATGGTTTACAACTTACACGAATTACGGATTGATGTACCAATATTACGGTTTTGTCAACTTCTGCAAAAAGTCTGACTGACAAACCTCAGAACTTCAGGCAGAGCCGTCCGCCAATAGGTCCAGCTATGGCCGCCGTCACGTACCCGGAATTCGTGCTTGATCCCTTTCTGCCTCATGATCTGGTGCACCTGCATGTTTCCGTCCAGTAAGCTGTCGTCATCACCACAGTCAATGTAATAACGGATTTTGGGTAAGTCGTTTTGATTCCAGTCGGACAGGATCTTCAAAACATTGTTTTGTTGCCAGTGTTCGTCTCCCGGTCCGAACAGGCGGTTGAATAAATCTTTGTGCGATTTGTTTTTTCTCGCTTCCATGACCGTATCGTCGAAAACGGCGGCACTCAATGGGGCGCATGCGCAGAACATATCCGGATGATGCAAGCTGTACAGGAATGAACCGTAGCCACCCATTGACAACCCGGCAATCGCCCGGCTTTCTTTATTACTGCGAATCCGGTATGTTTTTTCCATATAGGGGATAAGCTCTTCAAAAAACATGTCTTCATAAGGTGCTTTTCCGTCATACTGGTTGATATACCAAGTGTCCCATGCGTCCGGCATGACGATGATCATCGGCACGGCTTCCTCGTTTGCGATGGCACGGTCGGCAATCGTTTTCATTTGTCCCATCTGTATCCAGTTGGTTTCATTATCCGTATAACCGTGTAGAAGGTAGAGGACCGGGTAATTCCTTTTCGAGGTGCTGTAGTCGGAAGGCAGGTAGATGGAGTAGGAAACTTTCCTGCCTAATTTGTTACTTTCGAAAGAGAGCGATTCGAAAACCGTACTTTGCGAATATCCTGCCATATTGAATAGAAAACACAGGATGAAATAGAGGTGAAATTTGTTTTTCATATATTATTAATAATTAGATTTGTCTGTTTGGACAAAGTAAAAATAAGAGAAGAGAGCTTGCCGAAAAACTATTAAGTTCCGACATACTCTCTTTATCTTGTTAGGGGGTTAATCTGCCACCGGATAGGGAAATTCGGTCAACCCTTTGTACATAAACTGATAGGTCGGAACTTCGATTCCTAATTCCTGGGCAGCTCGTACGACATAACCTGTCAATGTTTCCACCTCGGTGCGGTTGCCCTTTTGGAAATCACTGTGCATGGAGGTAGTGGAATTGTTCGGCATGATCTTCTGAGCGTCGATAGCGGCGAATACCTGGTCGTCGGGCAGAGGAATCCCTTTGGCTACAGCCACGCTTTTGAGTTCATAACCTAACGTGATGAATAGGTCGATGTGGTTATTTATCACTTCGCCAATCGTCTCATTGAAATAGGAGGTGATGGTGGCAGCGGTCGAGATCATGAAGAATTTCTTCCAGATTTCCAAGTCGATATTATCCGGTATTGTGGTAAGGATACGGGCGTTAGCCAATATATCCTGCAATTCTTTCTGCCGTTTTGTTGGGGCTTCCTTACTACCGAAGAACATCCGGTCCTTTATGGTGAACTTTTCCACTCTTCCCGGTCTGACCAGGCGGGAACCGATGTAAACGCATCCTTTCCAAATCTCGTTGTTCGGTAATAGCTGTTGTATGCGTTCCGTTATGTTTGCCCCGTTCAGTAAGGGAATGATAACCGTGTTCGGACCGATCACCGGGGTTAGCTGGGCTATATTCTCTTCCAAATCGTAGCTTTTGGTGCAACAAAACAGGTAATCGACTGGTCCTATTTCGGCAGGATTGTCGGTCGCGAGGGTTGGTTTTGCTTTGATCGTCAGGAATGTATTTTTAACTTCGATGCCGTTCTCACGTATCTCTTTCAGGTTTTCACCCCGAGAAATGAAATAGATGTCAATATCTTCGGAATCTTTGTAACGGGCAGCTAATAATCCCCCGTAGTAACCGCCTACAGCTCCTATACCGGAAATTGCTATTTTAGTTTTACTCATATTCTTGTCTTATTATTTTTACAAAGATGAAAAATAAAATTGGAATAACTATATCAGTTTGAGTTCTTTTAGAAAGTCGGGGATACATTGTTCAAAATTAACACCGAAGCGGTAATCTGTTTTTGCATTATATGTCCGGCGTATACTGTCGGCTGTGAAGTTTACGGCTATTTGCGTTGAATCCTTTAGGCTGAAGTTATTCAGAAGGCCGGATAACAGAGCACTTGCAAAAACATCACCTGTACCGTGATAACTTCCTGGTATCCTTTCGGTAAATAGATAGTCTGTCGAATCACTCCCTTTGTCGTAGGTCGCAGCTCCCAATTTCTTTTCTTCGAAGTACACACCGGTCAGTACGACCTTTTCCGGTCCGAGCTTACTTAGCTTTTTTAAGATTTTTTCGATGTAAGCCTGCGTATAGGGACCGGGGTGGTAACTTTCTTCCAGTAATAAGGCGGCTTCGGTCAGGTTAGGGACAATGATGTCCGCCTTTTTGCATAAAGATCGCATACCTACGGCAAATTCAGGCTGAAATATACGGTATAGTTCGCCGTTGTCCGCCATTACCGGATCTACCAGGATCAGGTTGTTTTTTGATCTGAATAGTTCGAAAAACTCTTTGACGAGATCCAGTTGCTCGAACGAACCTAAGAAACCGCTATAGGTCGCATCGAATTGTATGTCGAGTGATTTCCAGTGCTGCATAAAAGCCCGCATGTCGCTTGTCAGGTCGCGGTAAGTGTATCCGCTGATTCCTCCTGTATGAGTCGATAATATGGCGGTCGGCATGGCACACGCTTCTATTCCGGCGGCAGAAAGGATCGGTAAAGCGACTGTTAAAGAGCATTTCCCGAATCCGGACAAGTCATGTATGGCTGCTACACGTTTTTGATAATCTCTATTTTCCATTTGTATGTTATGACTTTATTTTTCTATAACAACAAAAAATATTTCCTATTTGTTATTTGAAAAACAGAAAGGCTATGAGAAATATTGCTATTATTGCATTGTTATTGGTATGTGTCAGTCTGGTTGACAGTGCCGAGAATATGAAAGAGTTTGATTTAATGGAACAAGAAAATATGAATATGAAAGACAAGGCTGAAATCTATCTGGCAGGCGGTTGTTTCTGGGGTACGGAACATTTCCTGAAACAGATTAGAGGTGTGGAAAAAACGGAAGTCGGTTATGCTAACAGTCAGGTTCCTGATCCTACCTATAAAGAGGTATGTACAGGGAATACCGGAGCTGTAGAAACGGTTAAGGTTGTTTATGATCCGCAAACAGTCAGTCTGGATTTATTACTGAATCTATACTTTCAGACGATAGATCCGACCAGTGTCAACCGTCAGGGTGGGGATAGCGGTCTACAATATCGCACAGGCATTTATTATACCGATAAGGATGATGTCCTGGTGATCGAAGCTGCCATTAAGGAATTGGCACAGGACTATGCGAAACCAATCGCCATCGAGGTGATGCCACTCGTTAATTTTTATGCTGCAGAAGAATATCATCAGGATTATTTGGATAAGAATGTGGGCGGTTATTGTCACATTAATCCGAGATTGTTTGAATTGGCAAGGAAAGCAAACGAAGATATAAAATCCGGTTTTTAGTATTGAATGAGGTCGTGTCAATTTGATATCACTGGACGCAGATAACGCAGAATACACAGACGGACGCAGATTTATTTTGCTGATAATTAATAATATCTGCGTTAATCTGCGCTCGTCTGCGTCCCATGAATACCGATGTTTGACACACCCCCTTGTTTTTTATTTATTGTTTGAGAACATCCAAGTCCATTTATGCCAGATGCTTTCCAAGGGACCTTGTTTGTGATTTGTCAGCCACCATTTGCAGAACGAAACTTGTAACAGGAAGAGGACGAACCCGATTAGTAAACTTATTGTATAGCCGCAATAAGGAGCTAAATATAGCCCGAACGGGAAATAGATGATCGCTCCCATGATCGATTGTGCGATATAGTTGGTCAGGCTCATCTTTCCATAAAAGCGTAGAGCAGAAACAGCTTTCCTGAAGTATTCTTTCTGGTACAAGATCACAAACGAGGAAACGAGGACGAATGTAAACGCAAATTTCTGCCACATGTCGAAAGCTGTCCCTACAGTTTGCTTGATCAGGACATTGTCGCCTGCCATGATCTGTTCCTTTAAAGAATACAAGGGGGCGAAACAGATTGCAGCAATAATAAGAACCTTTACCCAAAAACGCAGGTGTGATTCGGTTGTAACGAATAGCTCTTTTCTACCGATATAAAATCCTAACAAGAATAAGCCTGCCGTTTGCAGAAAACGTCCGGCTCCGATAGCCCAGTATAAGCTTGCTTTTTGTCCTAACGTGATATTTCCCCAGATGAAATCCCAGAAATTTCCTGCTTTGGTATATTCGGCGACTTCACCATACATCTCGCCTACACCGAGGTTCGGCAGTGTATGGGTCGGATTGAACAGGCTCATGATGTAGTGATACCATTCTATCGGTTGGATTAATAATATAATAGCTGTGATTAAGATCGCTTTGTCATTCCATTTGCGAACCAGAAATAAAACCAGGCCTACTACGGCAAATAACAACAGTACGTCTCCGGCTGGGAAAAAAGCGGCGTTCAATGTGGCGAAACCGAGTAGCAGAACCAGTCGCCATAAAAAGCGGTAGCCGAAGTCTTTTCCTTTCTTTTCCTGATTATGACATTGGATGTAGAATGTAAATCCGAACAGAAGAGCAAAAATGGCATACGCTTTTCCTGCAAACAGGGAGAATATGATGTTAAACACTCCGTCGTTGAGGACAGCCAGCCATGCTGGTTGTTCTGTTGGATAGACAGGGAAAATAAAATGTTCCAGATTGTGCACTAAAATAATTGCCATGACGGCGAATCCTCTTAGCGCATCGACCACTTCAATACGTGGGGTTTTACTTGCTGATAGTTCCATATAAATTGTTTGTTAAATTATAAAATACAAATGTAAGTATTTGTGTGTGATTTCTTCTCTTTTTTTATTCCATTTGTTTGGCTTCTAATTTTTTACGGTGTTTGATGATGGATTTCATATTGGTTTGTGCCCATTTGTTGCCGAAGCTCGATACGGCAACAAGGCAACCGTACCAAAAATCGCCATCCAAGACTGCCTCTTCTTGTCTATGGAAATTTTGCAAAACAACCATCATACTATCATAGTTAGTTATTAAAAGCTGCTTTTCAGGCTATTAAAGCATGATAGTTGCTGTTTTCTACTATCATGCATCTATCATGTTTTTTGCTTGTGAATTTGTTTATGTATCTGATAATAAAATATTTATGTTTTTATAAGACAAAAACAGCTATCTCCAAAAATGGTGTCATTTGTAAAAAACGCCCTTTTTCTCCATATAAGATGTAAAAACAGGGCATAAAAGTGTCTCTGACATGGCAGATAAACATCCCCGCACCTCCGGCAGGAATCCACGAAGACCCGGGCCTGCACCTTCCCCACATCCGGATGTTCGTGCCTCTTACACCCGGGTCTCGAATAGCTTTCCAGGCTGTATTTGGCAAAAGAAAGGCTTGTCTTGATGAAAAAAGAAGCCGTTTTAACCTGTTCTGCACCTATTCCTGATCGGGCTGTATTTATCGTAGATTGATACACAGTGAGTTTGTTTTTTCGTCATGATAGTTATGATAGATGAATGATAGTATAAAACGGCAACTATCATGCAGTAATACATTGTTTTTAAACAATATACAGGCGATTATGATAGTATGATGGTGGTTCTTGCAAAAGTACTTATCGAAGTTCCGGGTAACTGTGGTGGGGTAAAGATAGCCGGATTATATGAAGGAATTGCTCGAATGGGCACTCTTTTAGCAAGCTTTTGGTATTCCTATCGAAATTCCGAACGGATTGCATTTCGTTTCCTATATTCTTTAGGTGTTATTCCTTGCGATTCTTTGAAAACTCTGTTAAAATGTGGGACATCATTAAATCCTACTGCAAAACAGATTTCCGATATTTGTTTTTGCGAATGTTTTAGAAGTTCGCAAGCTGTATTCAAGCGGTATTGGGTGACAAATTGCGAAAATGTCATTCCTTTACATCGTTTGAAGTATGAACAGAATGCAGAACGGTTCATACCGACTTCGGCGGCGATTTCGTCTAAAGAGATGGTATGAACATAATGAGCCATTACATAAGCGCAAATTTGCTGGATACGTCTCACATCACGTTCTATTTGTGTGGGTTTGCCGGCAAGAATATGATCGGAAGAAGTAAAAATAAAAGGTAGTAGGCGGAACATTTCGCATAATCGTCCCAAATCATCCATGTCGTTCATTTGTAATAGTGTATTACGAATAATACGAGAGCTATTCGATCCGAATTTTAATGCATTGACGGGAAATGTAAGACCTTCCAGGCGATTTCGTAATTCAGGGAAAAACTCCATGCACTTCATGACAAAAGAGTGGCTGAAAGCTACCATTAGATAATGGATACGCCCTTTACTGTCAGCTGATAAAGGAGTGTATTCCCAACAATGGTGCATAGACGGTGGTATAAGTGCCACATCACCTGCCGAAAAGGGTTGTAACGTATTTCCTGCCATTCGAGTTCCATGTCCGCAAATTACATAATATAATTCCCAAGCATCATGCTGATGCAATTTGGCTTCTAAGTGAGTCTCTATCCGCTGGTCTATGAAAAAGAATGAATGGTTCTCTATTTCAGGCAATTCGTAAGGGGTAATCATTTCTTCCATAATCACATATAAAATGGTTTAATGCAAATATACGACAAATATGTGATATGAAATGACAAATATTCCACAATATAGATCCATAACTTTGCTGCCGGAAAATGATACGTCTAACTATTAAAATGTATTGTTATGGATTTCTATCAAGTATTGGAGAAAAGAAGAACTATCCGAGATTTTTCCGATAAGGAAGTAACGGAAGAAGTGTTGGAAAAGGTATTGTCAACAGCCTTTAAAGCTCCGACCAACGACCATTTGCGGCAGTTTGAGTTCGTCGTTGTAAGAGGACAGGAAAACATTGCCCGGCTTATTTCACTGGTGGCGGAAAACACTCAGAAAATTCAGCAGGCTGGACTTGAAGCTGCTGCAAGTACAATGGATAAGGACGAATATACTATGTTTGTCGATGCATTACCCAAACAACAACGTATGCTTATGCAAAGCAATTGTCTTGTTCTGCCATTCTTTCGCCAAAAGGATTGCCCTTTGTGTTATCCGGCAGATCAAAGTTCACTCAATTATTTCGCCTCGGCATGGTGTGCTGTGGAGAATATCCTGCTGGCTGCAACTGCAGAGGGATTATCATGTGCGTTCCGTATTCCCATAGGTAATGAACCCGAGCATGTGAAACACCTTGTTCATGCCCCTGAAGAATATGAGTTTACTTGTTTTCTTGCCATCGGCTATGCAGCAGAGAACGCACATATCTGTAAACAGAAAGAAATTAGAGTGATGGATAGAATTCACCGGAATGTCTGGTAATTTGAAAAATTATTTGGTAGGTATAGGTGAATAAACAATTAAGTCTCACAAATTTAATGAACTTGTAAGACTTAATTGTTTATTTTTTAATAAGTTTCAGCGGAGAGAGAGGCTCTCGAACCTATACATTCAAGAAATATCATAAAAATGCAAATTATTGATAATCAAATATTGTTTGAAGTGCATAGTAAATCCAAATCTTTCTGAATATCTTTTGCTATTCCAAATATTGGGTGTATATTGGGGTGTAGAATTTCAAACGCACCCAATTATGAATATCAAACGAAACATCATTTTTGCATTGGAAAGCCGGAAAAAGAACGGTGTGCCAATCGTGGAGAATGTCCCCATCCGTATGCGTGTCATATACGCAAGCCAGCGCATTGAGTTTACAACGGGTTACCGCATTGATGTAGCCAAGTGGGATGCTG
>OGZM01002242.1_pt1 | contig 10965 bp, 10 predicted proteins | sample 1576821 | NCBI WGS metagenome assembly OGZM01 (sample SAMEA3541491, study PRJEB24748) | human gut metagenome | biome: human gut; feature: human-associated habitat; material: faeces | place: China | collected 2012
AAAGAATAAGGGACAGAATAAACGAGGTATGCTGTCCCATTCTTTTTAAAGGCGAGAGCAGAAGAAAATCCCCTGCTGATAAATTTGCAGAACATTTTTTATAAAGCTCTGCAAATTCTCCTCAACGGGTTATTTATTTTTCAAAACAGAATTTTTTTACTGCATAGGCAACTCCATGTTCATCATTTGTAAGAGTTACAAAATCAGCTTTTTCTTTTACTCCCTCAGGAGCATTTCCCATAGCAACGCCCATTCCGCAATAACTAATCATAGCAGTATCATTAAAGTTATCTCCCATAGCAATAACTTCTTCTTTTGTAATATTATATTTTTTACATAAGAAATCAATGGCAGTAACCTTAGTGATATTTTCGGGCATAATTTCCAAGTAAGTATCTTTTGAAGCATAGATATTTATTTTTCCGTTATATATTTTATTCAGTTTATCTGTAAGTTCCTTTATTTTTTCAGGAGTTGATATACATAAAATTTTATTTGGAGCTTTTTTCTCATCAGAAAAAATATTTTTAAAATTTTCTGTTTTTGGGATAATACCTGTAATCTTGCTTTCAAGCTCACTTTCTTTATCAAATTTTTCTACATACCATTCATCATTTATATAAACACTTACATGAATTCCCATATTTGAGGCATGGGTATACACATCTTCTGCATAACTCACAGGGAATGTGTGGTTTAAAAGAATTTTTCCCTCTTCTGTTATAAGTCCTCCGCTGTAAGCAACAACAGGGCTTTTTAACCCAAGTTCCTCAGCAAGATATACAATCCCTTTGGGCATTCTTGCAGAAATAAGAACCACAGGAATATTATATTTTTCATAAACTTCTCTGATAGTTCTGTTTGTTTCTTCAGAAATCTGATGATTTGAGTTCAAAAGAGTTCCGTCAATATCAAGACATATCATTTTATACTTATTCATAAGATACCCCTTAAAACTAAACTAAATAAGGTCCAACAAGAGCATTGAACTCTGTTTCTTTTTCTGTAAGATATTGTCTGAATGTCATACTGTTTTTATTAAGTTCAACAGCTAGTTTATTAATAAAATCAGGAATTTCTCTTGTTAAAAGAGTTCCGACTTTTCTTCCCAGTTCTGTTTTCTCTCTGCTGAATGTTCCTCCTACATATAAATCAAAAACATCTTCAACAGCATCTCCCACTTTTTTCTTTCCTCCTGCAAAACCAAGCTCATTGACCTGATGTCTGCTGCATGAGTTCTGGCATCCTGAAACATGAATAGCAGGAAGCAGGTAATCCGGAGTGCCGTTTTCTTTTAATGTTTTAAGAATACCTGCAATAAGAGCCTGACTCTGTTCAATTCCTATCTGACATGTAGGAACACCAACACAGCTTACGCTCTGCTGTACTTTAGAGTTCATTCTTATATCATTTGTAATGCTAAGCAGCTGTACAGCCTGATTTTCAGTAAGATTTCTTACATACATGCTTTCAGTCATGCTTAATCTTACTTCATCAATATTATTTTCTTCAAGATAAGAGATAATATCATTGAATGATTTTTTAGGAAGCTGTCCGTTTAAAGGGTGAATTACCACTGTATAAAGATTATCCTGTCTTTGATGAAGAAGACATGGAGCTTCCGGAAGTCTGTGAGAATAATAATCTGCTGTTTCAGATAAAACAACAGGAATATCAAGGTCAAGTCCTCCTTTTGCTTTTACTTCTGCCAGATGTTTTTCATAACACTCAAAGAAAGCCTCTGTTCCCATTCTTCTTGGGATATATCTTGTTCTTGCTTTTGCTTTGTTTGCATAATCTCCCTCTGCCATGAAAAGCTGTGTCATAGCTTCAACATGATAAAGAACATCTTTCGGCTCTATTAATTTATTATAATGAAGAGCTGTTCCCGGATTTCCTCCAAGCCCTCCTGCAAGAAATACTCTGAAATATGGCTTTCCGTTTTCAACAGCTGCCATAAATCCAAGGTCATTAAGAGTTGCATTTCCTTCATCTTTATCACTTGAAGAAAAAGCTATTTTTAATTTTCTTGGAAGTTTGTATTCTGTAATCTGACTCATCAGATATTCTCCGACTTTTAAAGCAAACTTTGTAACATCAAAATATTCATTTTTTTCTACTCCTGACATTACAGAAAGAGAAACGTTTCTTGGAAAGTTTCCTCCTCCTCCACGAGTATAAAGTCCATTGTCAATAGCTGTTTCCATAATATCACAAACAGCATCTATTCTAAGGTCATGCAGCTGAACTGCCTGTCTTGTTGTAAGGTGAAGTCCTTTTATATTAAATTCATTTAAGAAAGATGAGATAAGTTTCATATGTTTTAGTGAAAGAACACCTGAAGAAGTACGAAGTCTTATCATAAATCTATCTCCTCCACGCTGAGCATATACCCCCATTCCTCCTGAAACTCCTTTAAAATCTCCTATGGAAACTTCTTTAGCAGCAAATTTATATCCTAAAGAACGAAAACTGCTGATTTCTGATTTAAGCATTTTATTAAAATTATCCATTTTTCCCTCCAATATCGAATTTAAGCACTCTATTAAACATTATATAATAAAAAAATTATGATTGCCAGTAAAAAACTAACAGAAAAAGAAAAATTTTTAAGTTCTAAAATCAGAAAAAAGAAAATTTTGTAAGTAATAAATATATTATTTAAATAAAAACATTTGACAATCAAAATAAAAAAAGATATAATTACTTCAGAACAAAGAAATACAATTTCTGAAAAGGAGATGGATATATATGAAAATAGGAATTTTTTATGGAAGTACAACAGGAGTTACAGAAGATATTGCAAACAGAACAGGAAAATTATTAGGAGCAGACGTTATGCCTGCATCTGAAATAGATAAAGCAGAAGATTATGATTTCTTAATTTTTGCTACATCAACATGGGGAATGGGAGATCTTCAAGATGACTGGCAGGGAGCATTAGACACTCTTGCATCTAAAAACCTTTCAGGTAAAAAAGTAGGATTTATCGGTGTTGGGGATCAAGGTGCTTTTGGAGATACATTTGTTGACGGAATAGGAATCATCTATGATGAAATAAAAGACAAAGGGATAACTCTTGTTGGAAAAACTTCAACAGATGATTATTCTTTCTCAAATTCAAGAGCAGTTTTAGATGGAGATTTTATAGGGCTTGTAATTGATGAAAACAACCAAAGTGATTTAACAGAAGAGAGAATAAATTCTTGGGTGTCAAAGGTAAAATAATATGAGCAGTGAAAAAAGAAATGAACTGAGCGTATTTTTCCATATGCTTTATGAATTAAACAAAGGTCTTAGAAATCTTGCCCTTTTAACAACAACTCTTGAAAACAAAGAACTGGTAACAGAAAGACTTGAAAAATGCGGATATGATTTTATAGTGGAAGAATTAAAATCAGGATATATAAATGTATTTTTCGGAAATACTGAGCCAATAAATGTTTTAAAGAAATTTAAGAAAAACTCTCTTAAAGAGTATACTCCTGAAGAAGATTTCATTCTTGGAATCCTTTTAGGATATAACACACAACAGCAATGCAAAAGATATTTAACAAGAAAAGCAGGTTAAAACAGACAGCCACCAACTACATCTAAATATATATAAATAAAAATGGACCGTGATCACGCAGTCCATTTTTATTTATATTACAATCCCATAAAATTTTTTATAAATTCATCTGCAGGGTTGTTAACTATATTTTCAGGTGTGTCATATTGAGCTATTTTTCCATCTTTCATTATACATATTTTATCTGCAATTTTTATTGCTTCTTTTATATCATGAGTTACAAAAACAATAGTTTTATGAAAAGTTTTTTGAAGTTTCACCAGCTCTTTCTGCAGCTGTGCTCTGTTTATAGGGTCAACAGCACTGAAAGGTTCATCCATAAGAATTATATCAGGATCTGTTGCAAATGCTCTTGCAACACCTATTCTCTGCTGTTGTCCTCCTGAAAGCTGAGCAGGATATTTATCTTTAAAAAATTCATAATCAAGTCCTGTCATCTGCATAAGTTCTTTTGTTTTCTCTTCAATTTTTTTTATATTCATCTTTGCCAGTTTTGGTATAACTTCTATATTTTCTTTTATAGTAAAATGAGGGAAAAGCCCTGTCTGCTGAATAACATACCCAATATTTCTTCTTAAGGCTATCACATCTTTATTTGAAATATCCTCTCCGTTTATCATAATTTTTCCTGAAGAGGGAAGAATAAGCTTATTAATCATTTTAAGAGTTGTTGTTTTTCCGCATCCGCTTGGACCAAGAAAAACTGTTATGGCTTCTTTTGCAATTTTCATAGAAAGATTTTCTATGATAGTATCATCTTTAAATTTTTTTGATACATTTATAAATTCAATCATCTTTTCAAGCCTCCCTCTCTAAATAAGATTATTCTTTTTAATAAACTCTTTTGCAACATCTTCAGGTTTTCTCGAAAGATTATCAACCTGATGATTAAGCTCTGACACAACATCATTGTTTAAATGTTTTTCCAGTTCTTTAAAAATAGGTATAATTTCAGGATATTTTTTAAGAGTTTCCTCTCTTATAAGAGGAACAGCATAATATGGCGGAAAGAAATTTTTGTCATCTTCCAAAACTTTAAGATTTAACTTTCTTAATAATCCATCAGTTGTGTAGACATCTATAATATCACTTTCTTTGTTATCAATAGCAAGATATTTTGTGCTTCCGTCAATTCCAATTATATTTTTAAAATTAAGGGTATATCTTTCTCTTAACCCAACCAGGCAGTCAGGTCTGTTTAAAAATTCAAGACTTGCTGAAAGAGTAAGTTTATCTGCTGACCTTTCAAGGTCTGTTATAGTTTTCAGATTATATTTTTCTGCTGTATCTTTTCTTACTGCAAGAGCATAAGTATTATTAAAACCAAGCTGGTTTAAAACTCCTATTTTATATTTTTCTGACAAATCTTTTTTTACAGTGTTGTAAACTGTCATCATATCCTGAATAGGAGGATATTTAAGAGTATCTCCGTAAACAGTTCCTGTATAATCTATATATCCGTCAATCTCTCCGTTTTTCAGTGCTGCAAAACAGATTTGTGTTCCTCCAAGAGCAAATTTTCTTATAACTTTAATCCCTGTTTTTGCCTCAATCATATCAGCAGCAACATGTGAAAGAACTTCTCCCTCTGTAAATTCTTTACTTCCAAGAACGATTATTTTTTCAGCCTTTTCAGGTTTCATAGAAACAAATCCTGAAACAGCTGTAAGGACAGTTAAAAAAGAAAAAACAGATATAAGTATTATCTTTTTAGCTTTTCTTACATGGAAAATTGAAGATTTTTTAGACATGCTTATCTGAAGTCCTATAGGAATAACAGCTTTTTCCATAAGCCCTGTGAAAAAATCCATAAAAAGAGCCAAGATACATGCAGGAATTGCTCCTGCAAGAATCTGATAATTATTTATAGTTCTGATACCTGAAAAAACAAGATAACCAAGTCCTCCTGCTCCCACAAAAGCAGCTATTGTCATAAGCCCCACTGCTGTAACAACAGAAATTCTCACTCCGCTCATAATAACCGGAAGAGCCAGAGGGAGCTGGACTTTTCTTAAAACCTGAAATTTTGTCATTCCTATTCCCTCTGCTGCCTCAAGAGTAAGAGGATTTATTCCTTCAAGTCCCACATAAGTATTTTTTACTATTGGCAGAAGAGAATAAAGAATAACCATTATAATTGCAGGTAGTTTTCCAATACCCAAAAAAGGAATTGTGAATCCAAGAAGAGCCATGCTTGGCACAGCCTGAATAATATTTATTATTCCCACAGTTCCTTTTTTGATTTTTGGAAAATAAGCTATAAGTATTCCAAGAGGAATACCTGCAGACACAGCCAGTGTTATGGCTAAAACAGAAAGAAATATATGTTCACAAAGGAGGAAAAAAATCTGGTCCTTTATTCCTGCCATATAATTGAATAGTAGTTCCATTTTTCTTCCTCCTTCATGATTTTAATTATTATTTATTTTTAAAAATTATTGAGTTATTTCTTCTCTTTTTTCTTTATTTACAATTCTTAAAAGTGTATAAGCTGCAAGAACTCCTAAGATACTGCATGCAAGTGATAATGAGAATACATATTTATAAGCTGTATTTCCATATTTATCTAACCAGCTTCCAACTAATGTGTAGTAGAAAGCGTCTGGTAAAAATCCTATTACAGATACGAAACCAACAACAATTCCTGTTACGTTTATAGGAATATTTGATTCGTCAACTGTTGCAAAGTAAATTCCTCTGAAAGCAAACATTAATATTGTAAGAACAAGCATGTTTACAAGAGCAACATATACAAGTGATGGATTTCCCGGAGTGATTAAGAATATAGCCTGAGTGATTGCAACTAGGATAAATCCTCCGAAAAGACATTTTGTAGATGAACCTATTTTGTCAGCTACAACTCCTGCAAGAGGAGATGCTATAAATTTAATTACATAAGTTCTGCATATTGCAACGAATGATACAAGAGCCATTGACATTTTAAATACATCTGTCATGTATGGGTTTAAGTAAGTCAAACTTGAGAATACCATGTATGCTGAGAATATAATTGCACTGATAAGCCATGCTTTAGGCATTTTTACTGCACCAAGAAGGCTTGTAAATTTAACCTGTTCTTTTGCCTCAACTTCTCTTTCTTTGATAGCAACATAAAGAATCACACCACATATTATAGACGAAACAGAATACATAATAGTTGCTGCTTTAAATCCCTCAACAATATTTTCAAATCTTGAGAAAAGATAAAGTCCTAAAAATGATAGTAAAGTTCCTGCAACTCCTCCTGCACCTTCATATAATCCGAAAAGTCTTCCCTGCTCTGAGCTGTCTCCAAGCATTCTTATAACTTTTATAATAGCTGCAAAGTATGTAAGAATTGTTGTTATTCCAAATAGGAAGAATATTAAGCAAAGAGTTCCGTATCCCGGAGCCATTGACATCCAGATTCCTAAAGCACCACTTGAAATAAGTGAGAAAGCCACAAGTTTTTTAGCTGAGTATTTATCTGCAAGAATTCCTCCCGGGAAATATGATACAGTGGCAACTATTCCGTAGATACTTAAAAGGTTTCCAAGCTGAGCATGTGAAAGGCTAAGAGCTTCTCTCATTGGATCATAGAAAACTGATTTCATATATGGTAAACTGTACATTGCTGTTGTAGCAAATCCGATTAAGAAAACTATTATAACTTTTTTTAATTTATCATTCATTATTTATTCACCTCATCATAAGTTTTGTCTAAAGCTGATTTCAAATCTGCTATAAGGTCTTTGCTGCTTTCAAGACCAGTTGCTATTCTTACAAGTCCTCCATCATAAAGAGAGATTAGTGTATGCTGTTCTCCAAGACTTGTTGCAATTGTGATAAGCTCAACTCTGTTTATAAATTCTTTAGTCATTTTTATTCTGTCTTCATCATTAGTGAAAGTTTTAAGAGTGAATGAAAGCATTCCTCCTCCAAGTCCATTCATTTGTTTCTGACATAATTCATAGTCAGGACTTGATTTTAATCCGGGATAGTTTACTTTTTCAACTAATGGATGGCTTTCAAGAAACTCAGCTATTGCAAGTCCGTTTTTACAGTGTCTTTCTACTCTCATATCAAGAGTTCTTAATCCTCTTAAAATAAGCCATGCATTCATTGGAGTCATACATGCACCTGTGAAACAAGGCATAGACGGCCATTTTATTTTGTGGATAAGTTCTCTTTTTCCAAGAACAGCTCCTCCAATTGCATCTCCGTGTCCATTCATAAATTTTGTTAAACTGTGGATAACTAAATCTGCTCCAAGTTTTGTAGGATACTGAATAGGTGTAGGAGCAAAAGTAGAGTCAACAACAAATATGAAATCCTGTTTCTTTTTAAGCTCTGCTATTGCTGCAATATCTACCATTCTTAATGATGGATTTAAAGGTGATTCTATATAAACTATTTTTGTGTTAGGCTTTAATGCTGCCTCAACATTTTTCCAATCTGTTGCATCAACAAATGTTGCCTCAACACCAAAATTCATAAGACATTCTTTTATAAAAAGAGGTGTGTGTGAAAACATTCCGTTTGCACAAACTATATGGTCTCCTGATTTTACCTGACTGAAAAACATAGAAGTGATTGCTCCCATTCCAGATGCTGTAACAACTCCTGTTTCACATCCTTCAATAAGTGCAAGTGTTCTTGCAAGTTCATCTGTGCTTGGATTTGATTCTCTTGCATAAACATGTCCCCAGTTATAACACAAATCTTCAAAGTGCTCTTGTGATGTTGCACCGTAAGTTGCAGTCTGATATATAGGTGAACTTAATGATCTTGTTTCACTGTCAGGGTTGTGTACGCCGTGAGCCAGCATAGTTTCAAGTTCTTTATCTTTCATAAACATATAATTCCTCCCTTAGCTTTCTTTATTTATCTGTTACTGGAATTATATATCATTTATGACACAAATTTATTGAAAAAGAACAAACTATATAAATTTTATCCCCAAAAAGCCGTTTTTTTTCCTCGAAGTTTTTTAAAGCTTAAACATTGATGAAAAATAGTTTTCAGAGATTTTCTTTAAAATACTTTTTCCAAGATATATTTTTTCACTGCTGTTTGTAAGGATATATTCCTCTTTATAATCAATCTCTTTTATCTGCTCTATGTTTAAAATTACACTTCTTTCCACTCTTATAAAATTAGTATTTTCCACAGCTTTTTCTATCTCGCCGAGAGATTTTCTCAAAAAATATGTTTTTCCTTTTACTATTGCAAAGGATTTTTTCAGATTTCTGTCATATGAAAAATACTCTATATCCTTAAGAGGAGTAACCAGATCTTTAAAGCTGTCAGAAAGAATAATCTTTTCTTTGGCAGCAACTGTTCCCTCTTCTGAAACAGAAGTAAAATTTTCAAAATAAATATATTCATCTCTTTTGTGAAACTCTATTCTGTTTTTAAGGTTCTGGTTATTTTTATAAAATTCAGTATCTATTCTGTCAGAAAAAATAAGAATTTTCTTAAAAAGAGAAAAATCAATATCAGAAACAGCAAAAATATTGTTGTCAGTTATCAAAACAGATTCTTCTGCGTTTTCAATTTCAAGAATTTCTGTTCTTTCTATCTTTAAAGATGTTGTTTCTTTTAAAAGGTAGAAAAATAATTCATCACCATAAAAAAGGTATCTCATTATTTATCACCTCTTTCTTGCTGACCCAGTCTTTCTTTCAGCATTTCCATAATGCGTGCTTTCTTTCCCTCTTCTGCCCTGTCCATTAAAGAAATAAGCTCTTTTGCATAAAAAATATCTTTTTCAAGTTTTTCAATTTTTCCTGCAAGATATTTTTCTCTCTTCTTGTAGTGATTAATCTGAACAGTTTTTAAAGTCAGATTTTCTGCAAGAGGTGCTATTTCATGAGTCAGATTTTTAAAATTTTTCAGCTTTCTTTTATATAATAAAAGGCATGGATCTTTCGCATATATAAATCCAAGAGTTTTGTTTCTGTTTTGTATTTTAAATTCTACATCATATTTTATTCCCTCGTAAACAGGAGAGAAAGTTATAAGAGATTGTTCATCATAAACAGAGGTGTTGCTGTTTATAGGAAGAAGAACAATTTTACACTCTATCAATCTAAACATTCTTATAAGCTCATTTTCTGTGAAATCTTTAAATTCATTAAGGCTCTCTATCCCTTTCAGCTTATTAAGGAAATTATCATAACCTATTTCCTGCTGCTCAGTAAAGAAAAGCACAACAAAAGAAACTGTTTCAACAAAGATAATAATTGTTATAAGAAGAGTTACATATCCTGTAAGCATAATCTGTTTTATAAAAAAACTTATAGTTATAAATGTTATAAGTATTCTCAGTGCATTAAAATTGACGCTTCTGAAAAACTGGTTATCTGTTGTAAGTTTTATATCCTCAAGCTGTACATGAACAAAAAGTATATTCAGCATTACGTGAGCCATAAATTCAAAATTTCCATAAAGATTTAATCTTTTATATACATACGTATTAAATAAAAATTGTATTAAAAATAATGTAAAATAATACATTGATTCTGTCTTTTTATTTTTGTTCTTATTATAAAAGAAAGAAACAAAGCTGAATAAAATTATAATACAGATAAAGCCGCTTTTAAAATAATTGAAAAATATATTAATTCCCACAGCAGAAGAAACAAAAGCTTCATTTATATACACCTGATAAAACTCTTTTATAGCCATTGCCAGAGGGAAAGCTGCTGCAGTAATAAGAATTCCTGTAAACCAGTCTATAATTTTTGAGGTTTTATTAAAAAGAGCAGACCAAAAATATCTTATAAATCTTATGTATCCGCAGAAAGTAAAAATCCAGCTCAGTGAAGTAAAAAATATTTTAGCATTGTCAAAAGGCAGAAGATAACTTAAAATTTCTGCTCCCATGGCAAGTGAAAAATAAAGAGGTCCTACAAAAAGAATACTGTCTTTACATGTTCTGTGAAACAGAATTGTAAGAAGTATAAGATATGTAAGATACCCTCCTCCCAAAAACAGAATTATATATCTTTTATAAACAGATATAAGAAGTGTGTTTGAATTTTCAGGAACTATCTCTATTTTTAAAAGATGTATTAAATCCAAAAAGTTTGAGTAATAGGGAATTATAATATTATTGGGCAGAAAATTTCCTGAATATTTCAGCACTGCCATTGAACATGCCAAAAGAAACAATACAAATATAAATTCTGAAATATGATTGTCTTTTAAAATTTTTATTATCTTCATAATTAAATACCAGCCTTATTTATTTTTATATTTACTTTATAATATATTATAATTATAAAAAAATTCCAAATACTTTTTCAGAGCAAAGTAAAAATGGACTGTGACTTAACACAATCCATTTTTGGTAAACAGCTATTTTAATTTATTTTTTAGGACATCTTCAAGTTTCGGCATTGCCGGGATAG
>OGZM01002246.1_pt1 | contig 10931 bp, 8 predicted proteins | sample 1576821 | NCBI WGS metagenome assembly OGZM01 (sample SAMEA3541491, study PRJEB24748) | human gut metagenome | biome: human gut; feature: human-associated habitat; material: faeces | place: China | collected 2012
TGAAAGAGAATTTAAGTAAAGTGCATGATACTTTGGAATTACTTTTTTACCGTTTTTAATATCTTCAAAAGAAAAATCAAGTTGATCAAGCAAATTGAAAATATCCTTTTGTTTACTGTTTTCAAGGTCGATAAAACTGCCGTTTGACAATCTGTAAAATCTTTTCTTCAGTTTAACCGCACTTAAAATTCCGCTGATCTGTTCATATGACAGATTACTTTCAAAGTCAGCCTCAAGCAAATCAACACCGCTGTTATATGTTACAGACGCACTTATATCCACTCGGTCCATAATCTTCAAACCGGCAAATCTGTCGGAATAATAGAGCTTTGCTTTTTCTTTAAGTACAGGAATTTCGTCCGATAGGAATAAATATATTTCTCTGTCCGATTTCAACATGAATGTACCGTCTTGTAAATTGAACATCTTAAATGACGAAAGCAAATCGTTTTCAATCTCATAGTCACGCACAACGATTTTGCCGTTACCGTTTACATCGTTCGGCAAACGTAATCCTATACTTCCGTAATTCGCCTTAACAACGGCAGTTATACCGCCTTGTGTCGCGTCAAAATACACTTCAAATGTCGGTTTCGCATCGACAATCATATCTTCGATACCGCGTGTTATAACGCCGTGCTTACTGCGTATATCAGGTAAAACGTGAGTGGCAAACAAAATTGTATTGTCACCTTTAAAACTGATTTGTGTTCTGCCCTCTGTTGCAAGTGCATGGTATATCGGCATAAAATACTCACGCCATTCTTCGCTTGTGTGGTATATCGTGTTCTCGTAAAAGAACCACTCACCGTCATGCGTCAGTGCAAATCCTCTGTCACTGACAGACATATCAACTTCGCCGTCACCTGCGTCAACATCAATTATTATATCTGGATTGTCTTCTTCTATTCTTACATTGCCCAAAGAAAGCCCATCAAATACAACAGAAAAATCAACATATTGCAGCAGAGGGAATATTCTCTTTGCCGCAAGTGAGCCGAAAGCAGTTTGATATGCCGCTTTCATATACATCTGAACATCTGCCGCACGATTTTCGTATGTTTCCGCAAGTATTGCTATTATCTCGTCTTGATGTTTCGGAAATTCCGTTACTGCGGGATTATATGACGTGTATCTGTCAAATTTAAACTCCTTGCCTTTCAAATAACATTCCAAAAAATTTTCAATACCGTGTACTTTATTACCGCCGATTTCAACAGACATTGCATACGATACACCGTTTGTATTGTGCTTATTTATGTGCAGTGTAAACTTTGCATATAGTGGCTGTTTTTCGTATTTTCTTGACGCAAATTCACCGCAAAGCGTTTTTGCAATCTTATCGTTTTCATCAACATAATCCGCACCCTCGTCAAGTTCCTTTTGACGTTGCTTTAATGTTGAAACAATATGTTTGCAAACAGAATTCATCGTTTCAAAATAAGGACAGGTACAAAAACAATCCTCTACACCTTTTTCAGACAGTCTTACCTGCACATTGTAGAGTTCTTCCCCGTCAACTACGGCTGTTATTAAATTATCCTCACGTTTTCTTAAATGAACTCTGCCTTCTTTAAAGTATTCCAAGCCACGCTTGTAAATAGTCGCCGAGCAGGATTTTTTTATCATTGAATCTGTTATTTTCATACCTTACAGCCTTCCCGTTTTGAATATTGTACACCCATTCTGTATCTTATAATTATAGCACATTTTAACTTATGATACAATATTATTTTTATATAAAATACAAATGGATTAAATTCATATAATATGCTAAAATTATGCGTGTAGAAAAAAACACGAAAGGACGAATAGTATGGGAAAATTTGACGGAATACTTTTATGCACCGACCTTGACGATACACTTCTTACAACCGATAAACGTGTATCGGACGAAAACAGTAAAGCTATTGAATATTTCAAGTCAGAGGGCGGACTTTTCACATTTGCAACGGGACGTGTGCCACAAGGCGCAAAGTTGATGCTAAACTACGTTCACCCAAATGCACCTATGGTTTGCTTTAACGGTGCGGCAATATATGATTTTAATGACGAAAAACTTTTATGGGCAAGCACACTTGATAAAGGCACTTTGAAATGCGTTGAATATATGGATAAAATGTTTGACTTTGTGGGAATTGAAGTTTGTACTTCGGATAAAATTTATTTCTGTAAAGTTAATCAAAAAGTAAGAGAACATCAAGTTCTTGAAGATTTACCCGATAATTTTCTTGATTATCACGATATAAAGGAAGATTGGGTAAAAGTATTGTTTATGGTTGAAGAAAATGAAATTCAGCAGATAAGAGATGCGATTGCAAATTCACCGTTTGTTAATGATTATGAATTTGTGCAGTCCAGTCCTTGGTACTATGAACTTTTGCCTAAAAACGCAAGTAAGGGTGAGGGGCTTATGCACCTTGCCGATTTGATGAATGTTGACAGAAGTAATACAATCGGTATCGGCGATAACGAAAACGATCTTGCACTTGTTAAAATGGCAAATGTCGGTGTTGCGGTCAGTAACGCCGTTGATGAAGTAAAAGAAGTCGCTGATTTTATAACGGTTGATAATAATTCCAGTGCCGTTGCGGCGGTGATTTATGCACTTGATGACGGGGAAATTAAATTTGAATAACGTAATAAGGGCGGTCATTGACCGCCCTTGTATTTTGTGGTTGCCACCCCTCAGTCAACTTCGTTGACAGCTCCCCTCTATGGGAGCCATACGGAAAGCCTCTCCTTAAGGAGAGGTGGTACGAAGTGACGGAGTGGTGGCTTTTTAGGGACGTCCCCTACTCTCATTATCCATTATAGGCTCCCCTCAATGGGAGCCTTACGGAAAGCCTCTCCTTGAGGAGAGGTGGCACGAAGTGACGGAGTGGTGGCTTTTTAGGAACATCCCCTACTCTCATTATCCATTATAGGCTCCCCTTGAGGGGAGCTGGCGGCATTACCGCCTGAGGGGTGGCTTTGCGGGACGTCGCGAGCGCCGTTATCTGCTCTCTTTATCTATATCTTAGTCTACCAAAACGGGCAACCAATGGTCGCCCCTACGGATGTGAACGGCTGTTATAACTTTCCTTAACGTCACCCTACGAATTATTGTTTAAAATTATTTCTTATACAGCATATCAAGTTCATCTTTTGTCAATTCACGGACTTCGCCTTTTTCGAGTGATTTATCAAGTTTCAAATTGCCGATTGCGACACGTTTCAGATACGTCACCGTCTTACCGACTCTTTCGCACATACGTTTTACCTGATGAAATTTACCCTCTGCAATTTCGATATAAGCCTCATTCGGATTTTCCGTTATTTCAAGCTTTGCACTTTTTGCGGTAAACTCTTTAAATTCCATACCGCCTGCGAATATTTCAACATCTTTTTCTTCCATAGGTTTATCAAGCACCGCGAAATATCTTTTATACACATCTTTTTTCGGTGATGTCATTTCATGAGCAAATTGACCGTCATTTGTGAGTATCAAAAGCCCCTCCGTATCTATATCAAGTCTGCCTACGGGATATACCTCAAAATGTGCGTATTCCTCCGGAACAAATTCGGTTACAACGGGATACTTCTTATCATAAACAGCACTTACGCAGCCTTGCGGTTTATTTAGCATTAAATACACAAATTCACGATAAATCAATCTTTCGCCGTCAACCTCAACAATACTGTCTTCATCAGTCTGTTCCTCCGGCTTTTTACACACTTCACCGTCTATAAACACAAGACCTTGTTTTATTAGTTTTTTCACATCTTTTCTGCTTGCATATCCGCAGCCGGAAATATATTTATCTATACGCATATATAACTCCTTAAGCAAAAAGGACGGCATAATAAAGCCGTCCTTCAATTTTCAATTATCAATTACTGATTGTTTTCAGCAAGCTTTTCGTCGTATTCCATTGCAAGCTGTTCAATTTCGCCTGAAGCTTTCATTTCTGAAAGTGTTTCGTTAATCTTGTCAAGAAGTTCTGTGTTACCCTTCTTAACTGCGATTGCATATTCTTCTGTTTCAAATGCCTGTGGGTCTTCAACAATCTTTAGACCGTTCTTTTCAGCAAGAGCCTTACCTGTTGCAGAGTCGATAACTACTGCGTCAAGCTTACCGTTCTTAACGTCTTGAACTATATCAATACCTCTGTTTGCTCTTGTAACCTTGTCTTCTGCAAGCTGTAAATCGTTTGTTACGATATTGTCGCCTGTGTAACCAAGAACAACGCCGACTGTCTTGTCATTCTTCAAATCTTCTGCACTTGTAATATCTGTGTTGTCAGGTGCAACAACGATAACCTGTGATGCAACATAGTATGGATCAGAGAAATCAACGCTTTGCTTTCTTTCGTCTGTAGCAGTCATACCTGCAACAACCATATCAACCTTACCTGTGCTTACAGATGCAACAAGTCCGTCAAATTCCATATCTTCAATTTGAAGTTCTTTACCTACATTTTCGGCAATCTTATTTGCAATAGCAACGTCAATACCGTCAAATTCGCCTACAAGACCTTGTGATGTTGTGTATTCAAACGGTGGGAATGCTGCGTTTGTACCCATAATCAACTTATCACTGCTTCCGCAACCTGCAAGTGCTGCCACTGCCATAACTGATGCAGCTGCCAAAGCTACCACTTTCATTAAACCCTTTTTCATTTTTTGTATCCTCCTAAAAAATCACTTATTTTATATTTAACACATTCTGTGTTAGATAACTACTTTAAAACTTTGCTCAAAAATTCTTTTGTTCTTTCGTTTTTCGGATTGCTGAACACTTCGTCAGGAGTGCCTTCTTCAAGTACATATCCGCCGTCCATAAACAAAACTCTTGATGCAACTTCGCGTGCAAATCCCATTTCGTGAGTTACAACAACCATTGTCATACCACCGTCCGCAAGGTCTTTCATAACAGAAAGAACTTCACCGACCATTTCAGGGTCAAGTGCCGATGTAGGTTCATCGAACAACATTATATCCGGCTGCATTGCAAGTGCACGTGCTATTGCAATTCTCTGCTGTTTGCCGCCCGAAAGCTGTGCGGGATATGAGTCCTCTTTGTCCGCAAGACCTACTTTATTCAAAAGCTCACGTGCAAGCTTTTCAGCCTCTGCTTTCGGCATTTTCTTAACCTTAATCGGTGCAAGAGTTATATTATCAAGCACTGTAAGGTGCGGGAACAGATTAAACTGCTGAAACACCATACCCATTTTTTCACGAATTTTATTTACATTTGTTTTTGGAGCGGTAATGCTTTCGCCCTCAATGAGAATTTCACCCTCTGTCGGCACTTCAAGCAAATTAAGACATCTCAAAAATGTTGATTTACCCGAACCCGAAGGACCTATAACAACAACCTTTTCGCCTTGTTTTATGTGCTGGTCAATTCCCTTTAATACTTCCAAATCTCCAAAATGCTTTTTTAAACCGGTAACCTTTATCATCTCTTATCCGCCTTTCTCATACCTTTTTCAACTTTAGAAAGCAACGTACTTATAATCTTTATAACAACATAATATATAACTGCTATTGACAAAAGAGGTATAAGGTAATCATATGTAAGGCTCTGTACCTTTCTTGCCGCTCCGACAAGGTCGATATTCGCAATCATACCGATTACGGCTGTTTCTTTTATCAATACAACAAATTCATTACCAAGCGCCGGCAGAATATTTTTCATAGCCTGCGGCATAACAATGCTTGCCATAGTCTGTTTATGCGTCATACCAAGCGAACGTCCCGCCTCAGTCTGACCGATATTTACGGACAATATACCGCCTCTGACGATTTCCGCAATATACGCACCGCTGTTTATACCGAATGCAATAAATCCGACTACCCACTTATCAATATGCACATTTGCAAAAATAACAAAATAAATTATAAGCAGCTGCACCATTGTCGGCGTACCGCGGATAATATCAATATAAATTCCCGAAACGGCTCTTAAAATCTTACTTTTTGACAGACGCATAAGTGCCATCAGAATACCGATTACCAAACCCAACAATACCGAGAAAAGAGATATTAAAAGCGGATATCCCAATCCACTAACAAACCACTGCCAACGTCCGTCTACCACAAATGTAGAGTTCAAGCGGTTTAACAAATCAACAACCCAAGCAGGCATATCTTCAACTCCTAATGTATTTTTATTTCAATACTCTATATAATATCAAAAATTGCCCTAAATATCAATACTTATTTGAAATTTTCTACATTTTGATGTATAACAATTCATTTTAGGATTGCAAAAAGGTTAAAATAATGATATAATATATATAAGATTGGTTTAGGGAGGGATATTATGAATAACGATATGTTCGGAAAATGCGGTATGACACAGTTTGTCGGTGTCGGCGTTTGCGATACAATCGGTCTTTATATCGCCAATATTGATGACGATTTAAGAAAACAAATGAATATCCCGGAAAAGTTCCACGCGGTCGGTCTTATCGGTTCCCGTACAGGTGCGGGAGCACAAATTCAAGCCGTTGATGACGCGGTTAAAGCTACTTCGACAGAGGTTATCTCTATCGAAATTCCGCGTGATACAAAAGGTTGGGGCGGTCACGGAAACTTTATCATAATCGGCGGTGAAACACCTGCCGACGTTAAGAGAGCCGTTGAATTAGCGCTTGAATACATAGACATAAATGCCGGCGAAATATACATAAGTGAAGCAGGTCACATGGAATTCCAGTACAGTGCAAGGTGCGGTGAGGCTATCAACAAGGCATTTGATGTGCCGATAGGCAGACCGTTCGGCTTTGTATGTGCGTCACCTGCTCCGATTGGTATGGTAATCGCAGATATTGCGTTAAAATCTGCCGGTGTCGAATTGATAAAAACACTTCGTCCGGACAGCGGTACAAGCCATTCAAATGAAGTGATTATAATTTTCACAGGTGAAGCGTCAGCGGTTAAAACCGCCGTCACAGACGCACGTTCCGCAGGAATGCAACTTCTGCGTTCACTCGGCTCTGAACCTTTGCCTGTAACAAAACCATATATTTAAGCTAACAAAAAAATCACATCATATGATGTGATTTTTTGAATATTATGTTTTTTTATTTTGAAACCAATACAAGCTCATCATTTTTTTCTATTATCGTACTTCCGACAGGAATAACGACATCATCACCGCGTTTTATCATAATCACAAGATAGCCCTCAGGAAATTCAATTTCAGCCATACTTTTTCCACGCCAATTTTTTCTGTCGTTCGCAGAAATCTCCCTAAAACGAACATCACCGTTTATTCCGTGTGACGGTGCACCGAGAATTATCGTATCACCCTCATATATTACCGTTTCACCGTTCGGAATAATCGTTTCGTCATTTCTGTAAATCGCCGCAAAAAGCATTTGCGGAGGAAGGGAAATATCCTTTACCGCACGGTCAATCCATCTGTTACCGCTGTCAATATTCAAGCGAATAAAATTAATTTCCGTTTCGTCCGAATAGTCGTTAAACGTTTTCAGTACAGAACCGGTCTTGTCAATCATATTCGTTTTACTTGCGACAAACGGAAGAAGCGACCCTTGCAGCGTAATTGAAAACAATACAACGCAAAATGCAATATGGAAAACGTCCTGCTCCATTGTCACACCGCCTACCATAGCCATTATTGCGAACACGATTGACGCCGCACCTCTGAGACCTGCCCACGACACAACAAGATATTGTGAAATTTTTGTTTTAAACGGTGCAAGCACAGTCGCAACCGCCAACGGTCTTGCAACGAATGTGATAAACAGTGCTATAAATATTGACGGCAACAAAACAGTTAATATTTTTGACGGGAACGACAAAAGTCCCAAAAGGAAAAATATAAGCATTTGCATAAGTCCGGTCATTCCATCAAAAAAATGTACAAGTGATTTTTTGTTATATATGTTCTGATTTCCCAAAACGATACCTACTATGTACGCACTGAGATAACCGTTTCCGCCGACCAATGTCGGCAATGCGTACGCAAGCACCGCCACTCCAAGCACAAACGCCGCATCAAAACCAGATGTATTAAAAGTGAAATATTTCATAAACCATACTGCACCGAGTGCAATCAGAAAACCTATCAAAACACCGAAAACAATTTGTGCGGCGATACTGTAAACCATCTGTCCGACACTGTTTTCGCCCTTCATAAACGACAGAACTATAACGGTCAGCATATATGCAAACGGGTCATTACTTCCGCTTTCCATTTCAAGCATTGACGCAGTGTTATACTTCAAGTTAAGATTTTTTGAACGCAGTACCGAAAACACAGACGCTGCATCAGTAGAACTCATAACCGCACCGATAAGCATACTTTCGAGCAATTTTATTTTTAAAACAAAAAAACAAAACACTGTTGTAAGAGCCGCCGTGAAAATAACTCCCACGCTCGATAACAACAGTGCCTTTACTGCCACAGGTTTAGCCTCGCTTAATTTAGTGCCGAAACCTCCGTAAAACATAATAAATACAAGCGCAACAGAACAAATCTGTTCTGCAAAGCTGTAATTTTCAAAAGGAATTTTAAGTATTCCGTCCGAACCGAACACCATACCAAGTGCGATAAACGCAATAAGTACAGGCATTCCGATTTTGTTTGATAACTTATTTGCAAGTACGCAAATTATAATAACAGCCGCCGAAAGCAACAGTGATATGTTAAACATAAATACCTCCTTAAATACTTTTTATAGAGTTATGTTAACATAAAACTGACGATATTTCAAGCCTTAATTTTGTGTTTTTACAATTTTTTCAAGTCTGTTTATGATATATGCGATAGCACTGCCGTTGTTAGACGGCGCTAAGTTGTCCGCAATTTTTTTCACGCTTTCTTCTGCGTTCTCAACTGCATACGAAATTCCCGCTGCTTCCAACATTGAAATATCATTCATATTGTCACCGACAGCTATAATTTTGTTCTGCTCAATACCTATTTTTTTCGCCATATCAAGCATTCCCTTACCCTTTGAAACTCCGTTCGCAACAATGTCAAGATACTTGTCACCGCTTCTGACCGCATAGCCGTTATCATATTCGGCTCTGTATATCGGCTCGTACTTGTCAAGCAGTTCTCTTTCACCAATCAAAAGCACCTTTATCCAAGGTCTTTGCCAAATTTCATCGGGTAAACTATAAACAACCTCATAGCTGCGTGTCAAAAATCGCTTTGTTTCCTCACATTCTCTGTAAACGTACACAATTTCATCACTGTACACTTCCAAACCTATTTGCGGAAAATCATCATATACACGCTTTATTGCCTGTTTTCTGTTTTCCTCAATAAATCGTTCAAATACCGCACAATCTTTTTCATAGTCATATATCTTCGCACCGTTATGTAATACCGCCGGTGCATTTATGTGCAAATTCGGCATATATGCACGAACTGCCTCAACCATTCTTCCCGTTGCGACAGTAAACCGTCCGCCGTTTTTTATGAAATAATCTATCGCTTGTCTGTTTTCTTCAGATATGGTGTGATTGTCATCAAGCAACGTTGCGTCCATATCCGAAACAAGCAAATAATCCGAAAATTTACCTTGCATTATTTTTCCACCTTGTAAACCTTTATCCATAATCTCGGTATATCAATAAAATGAATACCGTCAGACGATTCAAGCAAGCTGTTATCGTCACTCGTTTGACATTTTAGTTTTCTCATACCGTATCTCGCAACATCTACACGTGCTCTTTCTTCTCTTGTACCCAGATTGGCAACAATAAGATATTTTTCATCATGATAACAACGTACAAAACCGTACACGTGTCCGACTTTATGAACACATTCAAAATCGCCGATTGAGAATGCCTTTGAACTGTTTCTCAATTTAATCATATTCTTATAGCGTTGTCTGATTCTTCCGTCCTTGTCAACTTCGTCAACATTATCCCATGGATATGTCTGACGGCAGAACGGATCGCCATATCCCTGCATACCGATTTCGTCACCGTAATATATACAAGGCACACCAGGAAGCATCATCTGCAGTCCGACTACTAAAGTTGCTTTTTCCTTGGCAAGTTCAAGTGCATAGCCGTCAAGTTTAAAGCTCGCCTGAAAATCTTTTGATATTTCGTGTCTTGACGGTGCATCACCCATACGGGTCATTATTCTTTCGACATCGTGACTTGTTATTATATTCAAAAGCGAATAATAAGCAGGTGCAGGGTAATTTTCTTTAATGCTCATAAGACGTGCGTCAAATTCTTCAACGTCAATTCTTCCGCTTACCGCGTCAATCAACGCTCTGCGCATTGGGTAATTCATAACGGAGTCAAGCTCCTTACCCAAGAAATATTCACGTCTTTCACCGTAAGCGGACTTATTTGACGCGTCTTCCCAAACTTCACCTATAATAACTGCATCTTTATCGGCTTTCTTTACGTTTTCTCTAAGTTCTTTAACGAAAAATCCCGGTAATTCATCAACAACATCAAGTCGCCAACCCGACGCACCGTTCTTTATCCATCTTTTAACGATTGCATCTTTGTCCGAAAGCAAATACTTACGACATTCTTCACTGTGTTCTTCAATCTGCGGAAGTGTCGTCATTCCCCACCATGATTCATACACATCAGGCCAATCCATAAATCTAAACCAAGTGTAATACGGTGATTCCTTCGACTGATAAGCACCAATGCTGTCGTATTCGCCGTATTTATTAAAATAACGGCTGTTACTTCCCGTATGGTTAAATACACCGTCAAGAATTATGCGTATTCCCATTTCTTTTGCTTTTGAACAAAGCTCTTTAAATGTTTCCTCATCACCAAACATCGGATCGATTGTTTCATAATCGCCCGTATCGTATTTATGGTTTGAGTATGCTTTGAATATCGGATTTAAGTAAATTACCGATATTCCCAAATCTTTTAAATACGGCAATTTTTTAATTACCCCTTTCAAATTCACGCCGAAAAGT
>OGZM01002261.1_pt1 | contig 10855 bp, 10 predicted proteins | sample 1576821 | NCBI WGS metagenome assembly OGZM01 (sample SAMEA3541491, study PRJEB24748) | human gut metagenome | biome: human gut; feature: human-associated habitat; material: faeces | place: China | collected 2012
AATGGATTCAGCATCCCGAGACGCTGAATAGGGATACTTTGTACGAACTGCGCAACCAGCTCGCGAGGTATCCGTATTTTCAGTCGCTCCGGTTGTTGTATCTCAAGAACCTGTATATTCTCCACGACATTAATTTCGGTGCGGAACTGCGGAAAGCCGTTCTGTATATTGCCGACCGACGGAAACTGTTTCATCTGATCGAAGGCGAACGCTTCGCTGTCGAATCCCAGAAGAAAGGGTTGCCTCTCTCTGAAGTATTGAAAGATGAGCCTACCGTCGACCGGACACTGGCTCTGATCGATGCTTTCCTTTCGACGGCTCCCGAAGAAGTAACCAGTCAGACAAGCTTTGATTACTCTATGGACTATACGGCATACCTTCTCGAAGAGACACCTGTCGCCGACGAGCCGGCAGAGGCAATGCCCAAGCTGAAAGGACACGAGCTGATTGACAACTTTATCGAAAAAAGCGAGACTGATCCAGTCGTATACCTGAAACCTTTGAGGGAAGAAGAGAAAGCAAAGGCAGCTTCTTCCGCTGAAACAAACGAAACGGGCAGAACAGACGAAACAACTGAAACCAACACCATAGAAGAGGAAGATGACAGCTGTTTCACAGAAACTTTGGCCAAAATCTACGTAAAACAGCAACGATATTCGAAAGCTCTTGAAATAATTAAAAAATTAAGCTTGAAATATCCAAAAAAAAATGCTTACTTTGCAGACCAAATCAGATTTTTGGAGAAATTGATTATTAACGCTAATTCAAAATAACTAAAAATGTACTTATTATTCATTATCTTAATGGTGATTGCAGCCTTGCTGATGTGCTTCATCGTGCTGATTCAGAATTCAAAAGGAGGCGGACTTGCTTCTGGTTTTTCTTCATCAAACGCTATCATGGGCGTGCGCAAGACTACAGATTTTCTGGAAAAAGCAACTTGGGGTCTGGCTATCTTCATGGTTGTGATGAGCGTTGCTACTGCTTACGTTGTTCCTTCTTCTTCTGCGGCTAAAGATGTATTGTTGGAACAAGCACAGAAAGAACAACAAACCAACCCGTATAATATGCCTACCGGTACTGCTGCTCCTCAGACAGATGCTACTGCTCCTGCAGAGTCTGCACCAGCAACGGAAGCTTCGGCTACTGAAACTCCTGCTCCTGCAGCAGAATAATTCAGTGACAGGATATTCGGTTTAAACTTATTGAGTGAACGGGCTTTTTGACCCGTTCTCTTCATTATAGGCGCGAATTACGCGAATTACAAGAGATTCTAATAGAATCGTGTAATACGTGTAGTTCGCGCCTGTCTTTATTATTGGGCCCGGTCTGCTCTTCTTCATACAGGAATATCCGGTCAGATGTCCTTTTTCTTATAAAATGTTCTCCTTTTTTAGTAAAACAAATGATAATTAGTTAACTTTGTTGCCCGTTACGAGATTATTAACTCCTTTTAAATATTACAATGACAGAACAATTGAAACAAAAGCTGAATGACTCCGCAGTGCTGCGTTGGAGTGTTCTAGCATTAGTCGCTTTTACCATGTTGTGCGGCTACTTCCTCACAGACGTTATGTCTCCTCTGAAACCCATGCTTGAAAAAGAACTTCTCTGGGACAGTTTAGATTACGGTTTTTTCACCAGTGCTTATGGCTGGTTTAATGTATTCCTGCTGATGCTCATCTTTGGTGGTATCATTCTGGATAAGATGGGAGTACGCTTCACCGGAATGGGTGCCTGTTTATTGATGGTGTTCGGTTGTGGATTGAAATATTATGCTATTACTACTACTTTCCCGGAAGGTGCGATGCTTTTCGGATTCAAGATGCAAGTCACATTGGCTGCATTGGGTTATGCTATTTTCGGTGTAGGAGTCGAAATTGCGGGTATCACCGTTTCGAAGATTATCGTGAAGTGGTTTAAAGGCAAAGAGATGGCTCTCGCTATGGGACTGGAAATGGCGACCGCGCGTATTGGAACGACTTTGGCCATGGTGCTTACCGTTCCTTTGGCAGACTTCTTCGGGTCTACGGATGAGAGCGGCGTATTCCATACCAATATTCCCGCTCCTATTCTGTTCTGTCTCGTCATGTTGTGCGTAGGTACCATCGCATTCTTCATCTATACTTTCTACGATAAGAAACTGGATGCTTCACTGGATGCGGAAGGACTGGAACCGGAAGAACCTTTCCGCATGAAAGACATTGTCTATATCATTACCAACAAAGGATTCTGGCTGATCGCATTACTGTGCGTATTGTTCTATTCGGCTGTATTCCCCTTCATCAAGTATGCGGCCGATTTGATGGTACAGAAGTACAATGTTGATCCGAAACTTGCGGGAACGATTCCCGGATTGCTGCCGATTGGCGCGATCATCCTGACACCGTTGTTCGGTTCATTATATGACCGTATCGGTAAGGGAGCCACGCTGATGGTGATCGGGTCGGTGATGCTGATTTTCGTACACACGATGTTCGCTCTTCCTATTCTGAATATATGGTGGTTTGCAACGGTGATCATGATTATTCTGGGATTTGCTTTCTCATTGGTTCCTTCGGCAATGTGGCCTTCGGTTCCGAAGATTATTCCGGAGAAACAGTTGGGAACGGCTTATGCGTTGATCTTTTGGGTACAGAACTGGGGATTGATGGGCGTGCCTTTGCTGATCGGATGGGTGTTGAATTCTTATTGCAAAGGTCCGGTTGTAGATGGTGCACAGACTTATGATTATACTTTGCCGATGGCTATTTTTGCTATGTTCGGTGTACTTGCCCTGATTGTTGCCTTGATGCTGAAAGTGGAAAACAAGAAGAAAGGCTACGGACTGGAAGAAGCAAATATTCAGAAATAATCACAGTATATATTCTATCTGAAAAGATATAAAAGAGAAAAGATATGGCTACGAAAGAGAAAATAAACCTCCTGGAGGTGATCCCTTGTCGTAACGAACATATTAAAGCTGAACAGGAAGGGGAGACTATTGTGCTCTCCTTCCCTCGTTTTAAACGTTCGTGGATGAGTCGTTATTTATTGCCGAAAGGAATGTCCAAAGATATTCATGTGCGTCTGGAAGAACACGGTACGGCTGTATGGAACCTGATAGACGGGCAGCGGACGGTTCGTGAGATTATAGAAAAACTCGCAGACCACTTTCAATATGAAGCAGGCTACGAGTCTCGTGTATCTACCTATCTTTCCCAATTACAGAAAGACGGATTTATTAAATGGATAATTATCCATTAAAAAAGATTGCCCACAGGAGGACAGCACATCCTATCAGTACGCCCATAATGATGAGCGTTCCCCATACGAAATAGCTGTTATCTTTTTCTTTTTTCTTTTCCGAATCCTTGATGATGCGTTCCATCTCTTCCGGAGTCGTATCCGGCAGAAGATAAGGGTCGTTGTTTCTTCTAAGTCGCCCTAACTTGTCATTTCTCCGTTCACGGCGTAAGCGGGAGGCTTCTTTGCCGTCTTTCAGCCGACGTATCATGTCGAGCATATGTCCTTCGCCACCCATCGTTTTGTTTTTTTAGAGGTTTTATTTGCTTTCTTCTCTATCTACTTTCAGTAGTCCACCGGTCACCGGATCAAAGTAAACTTTGATGGTCGAGTTCTTGTTGAATAATACCGGAGCAAGGTATTCTATGATACCGAACTGAGTAACAGGTATTTCTCCTTCATACAATTTCTTTTTGCCGTCCGTCAGCGTCACCATTGCCTGTCCCGGTACGTTATAAGCAATGCCTTCCATCTCTTTCTTCTTTTTCCCGTCCTCTTGCGGAATCTTCACCGTTTTCAGGTCTTTCAGACTGATGTAGAATGGAGTGCCTGCCAAATCGTTGTTGGCAACTATACCCAGCTTCTTTGAAAAGCGGAAAGCTACCTCATTGTCGAATTCCTTATCCGGAGTGAGGCGGACAGTAAATGTCTTTTCTTCTTTATTGCGGACTCCCGAAAACATCTCGGTCATGGCTTCTTCCTGAAGATTCAGGTTGTCGAGCATGATTTTGAGCTGTGCGCCGTCCGAAGGCATATTATCTGCTTGTCCGCGCAATAATGCGTTTTTACTTTCGCGGATATTATAGATTTCCTTTGCTACCAGTTCGGCCATCTTGGCGGTTGAACTTGCCATCAGAATTTCTTCTGTGAGAAAGTCGCGGGGATTGGCTTTTCGTTGGGGAGCAACGGCATTGTTTGCTGCATTCTTTGCATTGTTACTGCTGTAGGGGACATTGATTGATTTGATAAGACCCTCTTCAGTCAGTTCCATAAGAGGAGCTACGGTTTTGTCTTTCAGTTTGACGAAATAAGTAGCTTCGCTGTTTGGTACACCTACAGGTTTCACTTTGACACTGTTCAGTTCCCAGTATTCTTCGGGTTCGGCAGAGACGTTGGTCAGTCTCAGGTAGCGGTCGGCGTATTTGCTGAATTCACCCGGCTTATAGTTGACTTTGTTTGCTTTTATTTCTATTTCTATCTGGGTTTTGGGGAGGGCGTACACTACTCCGTAGTCTTTTCCTCGCGTCACTCCTGTCAGCACTTCGGTCTGCGCATAGGCGGAAGTTGCCATTAGTAGTCCTGTTGCTATGATTAACTTTTTCATATTCGGTTCTTTTTAGCTGATTTTGAAAAACAAAGTTAATGAAGTTATTGAATAAACCGTAAGTTCTTAACTTTTATTCGCTTACAAGTCGCCATGCCGTCGGCAGACAAGTCACGATATCACTTGCGATTAATCCGATCATGCCCTGTTTTTTCTGGGCGATGTCTCCGGCCAATCCATGAATGTAAGTACCGATCTTTGCGGCGTCTTCGGCGGGATAGCCTTGCGCAAGGAGTGCAAGGATTACTCCTGTCAGTACATCTCCGCTGCCTCCTGTTGCCATACCGGGATTACCGGTCTGGTTGAAGTAACATTTGCCTTCGGGGGTGATAATGGCGGAATAAGCTCCCTTCAGAATGATATGTACTTTGGCAGTGTGCGCCAGTTCGCAGGCTTTCATCAGTCGTTCGTATGAGTCCTGACATTTGCCGACCAGGCGTTCCAGCTCTTTCGGGTGAGGGGTGAGGATGGAACCTTTCGGCAGATGGGTGAGCGTATGCCGGTGATTGGCCAGAATATTGAGTGCGTCGGCATCCAGTACCGTCGGAGTCTGACAATGTTCCAGTTGTTCTATCAGGGCGGCTTCCGTTTCTTCGTTGCGACCGAGTCCCGGACCGATGCCGACAGCTTGGTAATCGTCCGTATCGGTAGGTACGGCAAAGCATGTTTCGCTGACATCTGTTTCTACCATGGCTTCGGGGGCGGACGTTTGCAGAATATCGTTGTTGCATAACGGCGCGTGTACCGTCAGCAGACCTACTCCCGATCGCAGACAGGCACGGGCGGCCAGTACCGATGCACCTGCCATTCCTTTTGAGCCGGCTATCAGCAGGGCATGTCCGAAGTTTCCTTTATGGGCGAATTGTTGGCGTGGTTTGATCAGTGAACGGATTTCTTCGATTTCCAGCATTTCGTAGTTTGTTTCAGTCTCTTCGATTCCTTCTTCGCTCAGCTGGATGTCCAATAACTCCCATTCGCCAACAAATTCTGTATTTTCGGCAAAGAGGAAGGCCAGTTTAGGAAGTTGCAGGCTGAAAGTGACGTCCGCACGGATAATATTGCTTTTTACATTGAATGTATTTTCTTCTCCCATCAGCCCGGAAGGGATGTCGATGGAGACTACCATGGCGGGAGAGGCATTGATATATTTCACAACGGCAGCGAATCCTCCGCTCAATGGTTTGTTGAGTCCGGAACCGAATAATCCGTCGATCACGAGATGTTCCGGTGTCAGTGTGGGAGGTACGAACTGGGTGCTGATTTCATGGAAAGTTACTTCTTCCATCATCTCTACCAGTTCTTTGTTGGTCTGGCAGTCGGGCGAAAGTTCGCCTTTCGTGTTGAAGAGATATACTTCGATCTTGTATCCTTTTTCCGCCATCATGCGGGCGATGGCGAGGGCGTCTCCGCCATTATTGCCCGGTCCGGCAAAGATGGTGACAGGTGTTTCCGGATTCCATCTGTTGGTGATGGCTTTAGTCAGTGCCTGTGCGGCACGTTCCATTAAATCTATGGATGCAATCGGTTCATGTTCAATGGTATAGGCATCTAACTTCTTAATGCTGCTGCTTGGAAATATTTTCATTGCGATATTCTTTTAGTTTTCGACGCACAAACTTACACAAAAACTCTGAATTAATCCTTTATTCCGGTTGGTTTTCGGCTTTTTGGGAAGGAACTTCAGGTATTAATACTTGAGTTGTCAGGTATTAATAGTTGATGTGTCAGTTATTAATAGTTGAGAAGTCAGATATTAATGATTGTTATCTCATTTACTTTTACTCTCTCCGGAGAACATTCATGGCTGTTTGTTAACCTTCCCATGCGTGTTTCTACTACTGTATATTCCTCTGGTTCACCTCTTTCACCCGCAATCGCCTTATTCATCAAAGGTTCAGGAAAAGGGTGGAAGAGGTGATTGTGATAAATATGCTATGGGCATATTCTTGATTAGCTAATAGCTTATTGTTTTTTGCTAAATCTAATGGGGAGTTTGCTCATATAATAAATACTCTATTCACTCTGCTAAAGAAGAAAATCAGTGTAGTTCTCATTCTGCTATTTGAATCAGATATGCATTTTCCAGTGCAAGGTAATCTTGTTTGTACTGTGCGGTTAAATCTCTGACAAAACAGTACTGAATTAACGGATGAGCATTCATTCTTGTATTGAGGAGTGGTAGAAAGTTCTTGGTAATATAGAAAGTATCAATAACTTTGCCATTATCTTCTTTGATTGTTATACGATAATACTCACTCAATTTGTATTCACCTTTGATGGGAATGGCATTTTCTTCATCCAGCACTATATGTTCTTTTTCAAAGTTGCCTGTTTTCATGTTATTATCTGAATAATACAAATCTACTGTTCCTTTGCTGTCTTCCGCATTCATAAAAGTAAATACATATTTATTAATCGGATATGAATTGCCCACTTTGTTCATTAACTCAGTGTGTTCTTCAGATGTAAGCTCGTCTCCCTTCACAATGACTTTTGCTGTAAACGCCTTATGAGTAAGAGTACGATATTTTACAACGACAGACAGTATATACATATTATTCGAACTGTCTTCTATCTTGATGGATGCGCGTCCTATTTCCTTTGCCTTCAATGTTAAACTTCCGTTGTGGTAGTTTACTTGTACCACTTTCTCATTCTCATTGGTCACTTTGTAAGTTCCGTCTCCACCCTTGATGAAGAGTGGTGTCGTTTCTTTGCTGAACGGAGTCAGTGTGTAAGAACGGCTCTCGTTGTCGAACTTAATTTGAGGATCTTCATATTCCAGAGTGATTGGAGAAAAGTTGTCATCATTGTCATTACAGCTCACGAGGCAAATAATACAAAGGAATAACGAAAGTATTCCTGTTAGTTTTTTGGTAGTCATGCTAATTAAAGTTTTAAATGTGCGATATTAGTTTAGTTCTCGTCTGCAAACTTATGAAAAAGAATTGAACTGTTTCTTTATTTGTGCTATTTTTTAGCAGAGATCGGCATAAATGATTAGAATGTAACTAATAATAGCAGCTAATGCCTTGATTATTTGCTTTTTTCGAAAAAATTGATATCTTTGTAGTGCAGTAATGTGCTTTACGTTATTCTCCTGTGCTCACAATGTTTAGATTATAAATATAAATTGTTTAATCTTCTAAAGTTTGCATGATGGAAAAGAAAAGAATTGGCTCAAATGCCGGGAAAGTATGGCGCATCTTAAATGAAAAGGGCGAACAGTCTATGTTCACTTTGTGCCATGAGTTAGGTTTGACGTTCGAGGATGTAGCAATTGCTATCGGTTGGCTGGCAAGGGAAAACAAAATCCTGCTTAGAAAAAAAGAAGGAATGCTCTATGCCAGTATTGAGAATGTTGAATTTACCTTTGGATAAATGGGGACTGACCCACATTTAAGGAGAATATCCACTTGATTATTTACACTGTTGAAAACATAATAAGGTGGGTAACTGAGACTTCTTGCACGCCATCCTGTATTTTTCTATTCCATAAGAATCTTCTTTTTTGAGGCATTTAATCTACTTTTTAGTACCTTTGCACCCCATAAACTACTAAACACATAATTCATGAGTTCATTGAAAGGGCACCCGAAAGGCCTTTACCTAATTTTCGCAACGAGCACGGCAGAACGTTTCAGTTACTACGGTATGCGTGCTATCTTTATCCTCTTTCTGACGCAGGCATTGCTTTTTGATAAAGAAGCGGCGGCCTCTATCTACGGTAGCTACACCGGACTGGTCTATCTGACTCCGTTGATCGGCGGATACATTGCCGATAAATATTGGGGCATCCGTCGTTCGGTATTTTGGGGAGCGGTGATGATGGCAGTCGGTCAGTTCCTGATGTTTATGAGTGCCTCTTCACTGAACAATACAGACCTTGCCCACTGGCTGATGTATGGCGGACTCGGATTCATGATTTTAGGTAACGGTTGCTTTAAGCCTACCGTTTCTTCGCTCGTCGGGCAATTATATGAACCCGGGGACAAACGGTTGGATGCTGCATACACCATTTTCTATATGGGTGTTAATGTAGGTTCTTTCGCTGCTCCTTTGATTTGCGGTTTCTTGGGAGACACAGGGAATCCGCAGGACTTTAAATGGGGATTCCTCGCATCCGGAATCATGACGCTGTTCACTGTTGTCCTCTTTGAAACTCAGAAGAATAAATACCTTTTCTCTCCTTCCGGTGAACCGATTGGTATCGTCCCCGACGCCAGACGTGAAAAAAAGGAGGATAAAGCCGAACATATTTCACATCCGAAGATGGACAAACGTACCAAAGTACGTAATATTATCATCATTACTGCCCTTACAGTTGTCTTAATAGCCTTTTTTAGCTATGCCTTTAGCGATGACTGGATTAGTGTGGGTATCTTTACGGCTTGTATTGTCTTTCCAGTGCTCATTCTGCTGGATGGTTCATTGACCAAAGTAGAACGTAGCCGTATTTTCGTAATCTATATCGTAGCTTTCTTCGTCATTTTCTTCTGGGCAGCTTACGAGCAGGCAGGAGCTTCTCTGACATTATTCGCTTCCGAACAGACTGACCGCAGCATTTTCGGCTGGGAGATGCCGGCTTCGTGGTTCCAGTCATTCAATCCGCTTTTTGTAGTGATCCTTGCCTATATTATGCCCGGTATATGGGGCTTTCTGAATAAGCGAAACATGGAACCGGCTTCCCCTACCAAACAGGCAATCGGTCTGTTGCTGCTTTCTCTTGGTTATCTCTTCATCTGTTTTGGAGTGAAAGATGCTATTCCGGGAGTAAAGGTGAGCATGATCTGGCTGACAGGGCTTTACTTTATTCATACAATGGGAGAAATCGCTCTGTCACCTATCGGGCTTTCTATGGTTAATAAGTTGAGTCCGTTACGTTTCGCCTCCTTGATGATGGGGATCTGGTATCTTTCTACCGCCACCGCAAATAAATTTGCAGGTATGCTGAGCGGTCTCTATCCCGAAGACGGAAAAGTGAAATCAATCCTTGGTTATCAGATTGCTACCATGTACGACTTCTTCATGCTGTTCGTCATTATGTCCGGTGTTGCCTCACTGATTCTGTTCCTTCTCTCGAAGAAATTACAGAAGATGATGCACGGGGTAGAATAAAAAATTGTATTTTTGCGACAACTTTTTTAAAATGACCGGTTATGGATACCATACAGATAAAAGACAAGCAATTTACTGTTTCCATTAAGGAACAGGATATTCAAAAAGAAGTGATTCGCGTAGCGAACGAAATCAATCGTGATTTGGCAGGTAAGAATCCGCTCTTCCTCAGTGTGTTGAACGGCTCGTTCATGTTTACCGCCGAGCATATTACGATTCCGTGCGAAATTTCATTCGTGAAGTTGGCATCTTATCAGGGGGTGACTTCCACCGGAGTAATTAAAGAAGTGATCGGGCTGAATGAAGACATTGCCGGACGTACGGTAGTGATCGTAGAAGATATTGTAGATACCGGACTGACGATGCAGCGTCTGCTGGATACACTGGGCACACGCAACCCCGAAGCGATTCATATCGCCTCTTTGCTGGTGAAACCGGAAAAGCTGAAGGTCAATCTGAACATAGAATATGTAGCGATGGAAATACCGAATGATTTTATCGTTGGCTACGGATTGGATTATGATGGTTTCGGACGCAATTATCCCGATATTTATACTGTAGTAGATTAAATTCAAATACAAATTAATTTTTAGGTTAAAAAGATGTTGAACATTGTAATTTTCGGTGCTCCGGGTTCAGGAAAAGGAACGCAGAGCGAACGTATTGTAGAAAAGTATGGAATCAACCACATCTCGACAGGAGATGTATTGCGTGCAGAAATCAAGAACGGCACGGAACTGGGCAAAACTGCTAAAGGTTACATCGACCAGGGGCAGTTGATTCCGGATGAATTGATGATTGATATTCTGGCAAGTGTATTCGATAGCTTCAAAGACAGCAAAGGTGTAATTTTCGACGGTTTCCCAAGAACAATTGCACAGGCGGAAGCATTAAAGAAGATGTTGGCGGAAAGAGAACAGGATGTTTCTGTAATGTTGGATCTCGAAGTTCCGGAAGATGAACTGATGGTACGTCTGATCAAACGTGGCAAAGACTCCGGTCGTGCCGACGACAACGAAGAAACAATCAAAAAACGTCTGCATGTATATCATTCACAGACATCTCCGCTGATCGACTGGTACAAGAACGAAAAGAAATACCAGCATATCAACGGTCTGGGTACTATGG
>OGZM01002264.1_pt1 | contig 10825 bp, 8 predicted proteins | sample 1576821 | NCBI WGS metagenome assembly OGZM01 (sample SAMEA3541491, study PRJEB24748) | human gut metagenome | biome: human gut; feature: human-associated habitat; material: faeces | place: China | collected 2012
GCTCATTGAGGAGGCCATCGAATACTTCCGCAGCGACAACCTGCACGGCATCAGCGGTTCGGTGACGCTCTTCGGGGATTTCGGGTTATATCCGGCCTGTCAGGTGGAACTCATCGATGACCGGAACCCGGCCAAGAACGGCACCTACATCGTCGAGGAGGTTACAACCACTTTCGGGACGGGAGGCTACCGGCAGAAAATCACGATACCGCATAAAATCAAAGGAACAAAGACAACGTATGGAAATAACTCTTAAAGATGATTTTACCAATGGACATTTTTCTTATCCAATTCCAGCGGTGAACTTATGACTGTGAATGCACAAGGAGTTCCCAACCACGGTGTATCGAAACATTCGGATTTCGCTATGGGTGATTCGCTACACATCATACCATAGAGTGGACAACATCGAAAGGATGAATTGCCTAATAAAAATTTATACATTGCCTCCAAAGCGATCAATTCAAGAACGTCCATCGAATCATCGCCTTCAACTATATCTTCAGCACGTTTCGTTGCTGTTGCAGGATTATGATGTCCACAACTATGAGTTTGAATATAAGGAATGCCTAACCAACTAATGATAGCATTTAAGTTTTCTATCGAAATGCAATCTGTTTTTTCTTCATATAAAACTGTCAATAGAGGAAGCATCTTATTGGATAAACGCACTCGCTCCAGAACCGTCTTAATATAATCTAACGGAGCAACTAAGTTTTGCTTCAACATTTCTAAAAAGTTGTTGACCATTCCATCAAAAAAATCGGGAATAGGAATGCTCTTCTTTTGTGGTGTTGTAATTGTAGACTGATCGATATAATCTGAAAATAGTTGCATACCGTCGGTAATCTTTTCTTTTTCAGCTTTTGCCAATAGCTTAATCAGACTCTCGCCTGGGGCCATACTGAAAAGAGCTGCATGACAACAGCAGATAAGAAGTTTGGTATTGTGGTATAATGAAGGATAGTTGTGCTTGCATAATATTTTCACAACATTGTACGGAATATCATCATGTGTAGCATCAGGGTCAACTAAACTTTGATACAAGGCTGCCATGCTTTCCTTGATGATGTGTGCTCCCAGTTCTAAAGTATCCGTAACCTTGTTTTCAAATGTTATAATCAATGATATTACAGGCATATTTTTCCCTTCGACAATTTTCTCTCCTGTTCTAATCTCGATTCGTTTAGTTTGGTCTATTTTTACTCCATAAAATTGACTGTCATTGAAAAATCCATTTCCAACTCTGAATATGCTGTCAAGACGCTTCATTCGTTCTGTCGGAGAAATAGAATACGGTAACTTGACTTCATCACGGACGGCTATTTCCTCTTTCAGTTTCAACATCATTTCATAGCGTAAAATACTGGAAGATAATCCCCACAAAGTACCTATGTTTTGCCAATAGTGGATGTATTCATGAATGAAAGTCCCTCGATCTTCTTGGCTTATTAGGCTTAAATCGGTGTTGAAATCTCCTGCTGTGTAAATATGGAAGAATGAAGTGTTATAAGCCCCGCGCAAATTAGATACTATCTCTTTTTCAGATACTCCTAACGATAATAATTTTTCTTGTATATTCATTTTTTATAAAGTTTCATTTTAAGTATTCAAAGATAGCAAAAAGCCTCTATCCAACTGTCTATTGTCGAATTTATCTATTCTTTGAATATGAAGAATTCACAGGACAACAACCGGCGGATGATACAGGAGGCAATCCGCAAAATCGCATTGGGGCGCAGTATTGAGCGTATCGAGATGGCTCCGGGCGGCATGGGCGGCGTGGGTACCGCCCGCATGATTCACGGTTATGTCGCCAAGATACATGACGACCCCAGTGATGAAGAGTTCGCCGACTACGGCGGCACGGTGGACGTGGGCGAATATCCTGACGAAACTGCTTCGGCGGGCGGTATCATCCACAAAGGCGTGTTGCTGGCTGCCGCCCGGAACAACGAGGGCGGTTTTCTCATCGTACCGACCCTTTTTTCGGAGGTGACCATCGTAGTGGACGCCGCCACCTGCCATGCCTATATCGTCAATTACTCCCATGCCGAAACCATCCGCATGGAGGCGCATTCCGAGGTCAGCATCGGCATGACGGAAACCGAGGCTCTCGACCCCGACAGCGACTCCTCGCCCGATTACGACGAGCTGGAACCGACCGGAAACGAAGCCCATACCAGCTACACGGCCGAAGGCATCACGGCAACGGTCAGGAACGACAGCGGCAAAGAATCGTCGGTCATGCAAGGTGCGGAAGAGATTGCGCAGACCGTCGATAAGTCGGAAGTCAGACAGACCGCCGACAAAATCGTACAGAAGGTAAACTCCACGACCGTTGCCGTTGCCGACAACAAAGTGACGCTCGGCGACGAGAACGCCACCGAACCGCTGGTTTTGGGTAACGAGCTGGCGCAGCTCATGTTAGATTTCCTGACGGAGTGCAGTAAGATTATGACGCCTACGCTCATGGGAACCATGCAGCCGCTGAACTTTCCCAACTTCCTCTCGCTGACCTCCAAGATTCAGAAATTCCTATCCAAAACCTCCTATACCAAATGAGTGTCACCCTTCATCCCGGCATCGGCGGTCTCGATACGCAGGGCCTGTGTTACAGTCTCTACCGCCAGTTATACCAGACCTTCTTCAACGCCCAAGAACGCAAGAGCGAAGACAATCCCTACGGTGTGGAGGAAGGTGACGACACGTCCATCCGTCTGCATAACACGGCTTATGGATTTGCCGAGGCGATTTCGTCCGGCGTTTCCGGTGAAGGCGGAGGTACCGGTAGTTGGTCGGGCTATCTGCCCAAAAGCGGCGGTGACATGCAGGGATTGTTATGTGCCGACTACGGCTTTACCGCCGGTATCGACAACCGCCGTCTGCTGGAAACGTACCGCACCTCGCAAAGCGATGACGAGGGAAACGTCATCGGTTACACCTACGGCATCCGTCTGACGGGCGACGTACATGTCGGCGGCAATCAGCTCTTTGTGGGCGGTATGCAGCCTCTCCGTTGCGATAAGGCTACCGGCACGATATACCTGAGCGGGAAACGGGTTAATTTCGCCGACGCCGCCCTTTCCCTCACCGGAAATATCCTGCTGGGCGAGACCAAAGAAAACGGGGTGTTCCTGACTTCCGACAGCCTGCTCATTCATGGGCGGGAAGTCTATCACGGCGGTAATGCCAACCTCGCCACTGTGGACTGGTCGATGCACGACGCTACCGTTGCCGGTTCTCTCGAAGTCATGGGAGCGGCGACGCTCTCCGGAAAGCTGCGTGCCTTGCAGGGCGCGGAGTTGGGCGACGTCGGGCGGCTGCTCTTCTCTGTCCTCGGCGAAACCGTATCCTGTCTGAGTGACTTGACCTTTTCAGCCGGATGCGGAGTCCGAATCAGCGGAGTTACCGTGCTCAAAGGTTCCGGTGCGAAAGACATCCGGTTGGAGGGTGCTGACGGCGACCTGCTCGTAGGCGGCGACCACACAGCCAAGATACGGATTCTGTCGAACCTTACGGACATCGACGGCGAGCACGTCCTGCTTTCCCCATACGGGGCGGCGTACTTTCCCGACTCCATCCGGGTGCGGCACAGCTACGGCGGGGACCTGCTCTCCTCGTACCGTACCGACAGCGAGGATGAAGGCATCGTCATACACAAACTGCTGCGATTCGGAAGCACGGGAGGTTGCTATCTGACAGCCGACAATGACCGATTGGTTTTCGTCTCCCGCAGCGACCACACCCAAGCTCCCGGCGGTCAATACGAATCGGTGAACACATTCCTCGGACACGCTCCGTCCACCAGCCGTTACGCTCCGTTAAACCGGGCGTCGAACTCCCTGCGTATCGGTACATCCGGTGACTTTATCGTCGCTCTGAATCCCGTCGAGGTCACGGGACACATCGGTATCGACGGGAGCTTCACCCGACTTACGGCAGAGGGGCTATTCTTTACCGGCGACATCTGCCTCAGACAGGTTGGGGACGGTATCCGTCACGGCGGGAACGCCTACTTCGACGGCAGTCTTTCCTCGGAGCGATTCACCTCCGGAATGGCCGGCACCGGTTGGGCGATCCTGCGCAGCCGGACGACGGGAAGCATCTCGGCGACCTTCGACGAACTGACCATCCGGAAACGGATGCGGGTTTACGAGTTGGAGGTACAGCGTTCCTCGGCGACCAACGGAGCCTTGTGGGTAACCGATACCTGTTCGGGAGACAGTGTCGAAAAACTATAAATCCGATTATGGCACTATACGAATATTCCCGTTTCAAGATACGCATCGACCCCGGTTCCAAGAAACGGCAGGGATTGCATGCCGGAGACGTGGTTCGCCGTCAGTATGCGGACGGTGCGCAAACCTTTTACAGCCTGATGGTCGTGCTGGCCACCGGAGAAGACTCCGTGCTGCTGTCCGACGGGATACATGCGTCATCGCCTTTTTTCATCGGCGCACTCATCGAGGGCGACGAGCCCCGTGACGGAGAATTGCTGGACTTCGTGCGTCTCACGAGCCTGACCGATGAACGGCGCAGCGGCGCCATGTACCTGACTGCCTCGGACGAAGAAGCCCCGTACATGGATGTCATTGACGGCATGGGGACGGAACGTTCCTTGTTTCGTCCGGCATCCCTTGCCGCGTTCGGTTGCAGCGACAACGGGGTGTGGTCCTGCCGTTACACGCCTTCGGAAGGTCCCGCCACCCGCATCCTCCGGATTAGCCGCTCCTCCGACGCGGCGGCTGTCACCGGCGGTTTTCAGATTCCGTTTCCACAGGCCGTTTCCCATCCCCAGCGTCTGGTGATTTCATTCCGCATCCGCGCTTCCAAAGAGTTGTCCGCCGTGCCGTTGCGCTTCGGGTATGCCGACGGTACGGAAACAGACGGACAGGACACCGTGGACGTTACGACCGAATGGCAATACCGGTTGAGCCTGATTACGGTGGACTTTCCTGCGGAATATGCCCGCGCGCTGTCCCTCGACTTCTCGGGAGAGCTCGGTCCGGACGACTGGTGCGAAATCGGAGACCTCAATGTCTGCCTACTGGAACAGCTTTCGTCCTTTGCCGAAGCCGCCAAAATCCGTATCGGCCGCATCACGGGAATCGCAGACCCGCTGTTCGGTATGCTACAAGGTTATGGGGCTTACTTCCAGCGTCTCTATGCCACGCGGGACGTTCATGTGGCCGGCACGCTGACCGCCGGTGACGAGGACGGCTTCGGCAGCACCTTTTACGCCGGACGTATTCACAAGAACTGCATCATCGATTCGTTGAACGGCAATTTTACGAGTACGGTTGTCCGCCTTTCATCCGCCACACCGACCGGTATCGGCAAAAACATCCTGCTGCCCGTGACCGGCGGGGCATTGCTTTGCCAGAAAGAAGTGTGGGTAGAGAAACATGCGGGCGAGCGTTACTGTCTCTCTTTCTGGTGTTATTGCCCGTCCAAGCAAGAGACTCCGTTCGATATTCTTCACGGGGAAAAGGTGCTCGCCAGCCTTATGATGCCCCAGACATGGCAACGGGTACATGTGACTTTCGACATCGAGCATATCCCCGGCGACGACCTTCGCATCGACTTCCGTACCGAGAACCGGGTGGTCTGGTTTTTCAGTTCCCCGCAACTTGAAAAAGGGAACGTGCCGACCCTATACCAGCCGACAGACGGGATCCTGAACGAAACCGACGAATACGGGGCGTGGTTCTGCCGAGGCGGTGTGGGCGGCACGATTCAACACCCCCTGTTACGGTTGGAGCCGGACGGTTCCATCCGTGCCGGCAACGATTCGTTCGTCATCAACCCTGACGGCAGCGGATACTTCTCCGGCGGCCGTTTCCGCTGGAACAAAGACTCCATCATCTTGCAGGATGTCACCATCCGCTGGGAGGATTTGGATGAAGAGATGCAGGAACAGATGAAACCCCGTTTCGTCACCGTTGATGGCGGTACGGTGTTTCATTATAACGATGCCGTTTCCGGCAATCTTTGCGACCCGGCAGAGATCCTCCTGACCGGCACGGCGCAGAACCTGACAACGGATTCCTGCCGTTGGGAATACCTTGCTGCGGACGGCGGGTGGAAAGACACCGGCGGGAACCAGTCCGTTTACACGCTCACGCCGGATTTCTCCGGCTGGGAAGGCCGGAACGTCCTGACACTCCGTTTCATCGTCCGATCCTCCGGCACATCGTATCATGCCACGCATACCGTTTCCAAACAATACGACGGCAGTGACAGCTATTCTTTGCATGTGGAGTCCGATTCGGGCACCGTTTTCCGCAACCACATGGTCGAGACGACACTACATGCCCGTCTTTACAAAGCAGGAACGGAAATCACGGACCGGATTCCCGATGAAAATTTCCTCTGGAACCGCATCAGCGACGATGCCGACAGCGATGCACTCTGGAATGCTGAAGAACATCGGGGACGCACGCTGCGGATTACCGGTGAGGATGTGTGGCGTAAGGCGGTGTTCAACTGTGAAGTATTCATGTAGGCAATATGAGATAACCAATCTTGTCTATAAACTCATTGCCCACGCATACGGCTATTCTTATACAAACAAAACGTATGAGCAGCCGACAAGTTATCGCGCGTGGGCAAACCACGATTTACATACAGAAGGATTCCTACACAATCAGCCAATCGCTCGGGGAATACGTCTTTCCCGCAGACCATTCGGGGAAGGTGCTCTCTGCCGTAAGCCTGACATCGACCATCAAGGTCACATGCGGCGATTCGGAATACAAGGATTTTACCATCGGAGTGATTGTCAAACCGGCCGGATTCTCGTCCATTTCGGTGGATAACAGCCGGAAAACAGTGACCTATACGGTTGCCACCGGAACGACAACCCTTGCCGAGCACGGCTCTTTGGATATTCCCGTTACCATTGCAGGGGCGGTTTACAGCCTGTCGTTCGTCTGGTCGAAAGCGAAAGCCGGTGCGCCGGGCACTGCCGGTGCCGATGCCAACCTGCTGGACTGGGTACGGGAATGGAATACCGGTAAAACGCTTATCGACAGCCATACTGTCATCACGCCGAAACTCTTTGCCGGTGTGAAGAACGCGGACGGCACCGTGACGGGTACTGCCATCGGCCGCTTCTCTGAGTACGAAAACCGCTTCCGGCGGTATTGCCACCGAAACCATCGACGGTATCTGCGGCTTCAGGAACGGATCCAAAACCTTTCTTTTGGATAACGGCGGCAACGTCCAGCTCGGTTACGGCGACCAGTTTGTCCGCTACGATGCTTTAACCGGCAAAATCACGTTCGGTGCGGGTGTCAGCCTGAACTGGACCAACGCCATCCAGCAAGCCAAGACTGAAACGCTTAACGCTGCCGCCGCTACTGCCCAAAGCAAAGCGGATGCCGCATTGGGCAGTGCCAAGAGCTATGCCGACACGAAAAAAAGCGAAGCCGTCACGCAAGCCGGTAAAGACGCTGACGGTAAAATCTCGGCACTGACCGCTACGTTGAACACTTCCATTGCCGATGCCAAGAAAGCCGGTACGGATGCCCGTGCCGTGGCGGATGCCATTACCTCGAAAGCCAATGCGGAAGGCTGGTCGAACAAGCTGACCTACATCGATGCAAACGGCATATTCACGGGGAAACTGTCCGCCAATACCGTCAATGCCATCAACATCAATGCCTCGCAAATTACGGCAGGCACCATCGCTACCGCCCGTCTGAATGCTGCGGAAATCCGGTCGAACATCATCAATGCGGCATACATCAACGGTCTGACGTGTGCCTTCGTTCGGGGAACTATCGGCGGCTGGACTATCGGTGCAACCACGTTATCCAACAGCCACATATTGTTGGATAGCGGCAACAAACGGGTGGTCGTGTACGGGGCAAGCTCTGGAGCGACAAGCGGCAAGCGAGTGCAGATCTATTACAACTCCGATACGGATTTCGGTTTCTATGCCACGGATGCTGCTGGCAACTGCCTTGCCCGTTTCGGTTCTGCCAACCAGATTGCCGGGTGGAACATCGATGCGAACCGTATCTACAAGAACAACATCGCATTGGGTGCGGACGGCTCCATCATGAACGGCAGCAAATGGAAGCTGAACAACGACGGGTCCGGCAGTATCGCGTCGGGAAACATCTCATGGGATGCAGCCGGTGCGGTGACCTTTTCGGCGGCGGTGTCGTTGAACTGGAAAAACGATATAGAGGCTGCCAAACGTGCCAACTTCGGTTATCCATATTATCACAAAATCGTCATTTACGGTGAAGAGGATAAATACTATCCTGTCATTTTCAAGGGCGGAGACCAGACCTTCAAACGGGATATTCTTATCCGACGTGCATATAGTGAGCAAGCCCCTGACAGTTGGAACAATACAACTCATAAAGGTGGACTTGTCCTATTGCTGAAAGCCAATTTCGGCGGTTGGGGCGGCATTGGCTACTCGTGGGACATCTATGAACTTTCAGAGACATACTGCCGCATGTTTGCCGGTGCACAATTGTGTGGTAATTGTTGCATGTTCGCCGTGTTCCTGCGCGGGGGCGGAACGACTGGTGCGGTGTACCATATCTACTCGGATCAGCCGATAGTGAACAACATTTATAGTCCATCTCCGATTCCGGCAGCACCGCAGATTGCCTACAACTGCGATCTTATTTTTCAGAGCGGTTCGAACACGGCTAACGCTCCGGGTGCCCGTACCCTCACGGCGACAGTTCAGGAGGAGATACGCCGTCACCGGTTCATCGCTTTGGCTCAAAGCTCTGACAGCACATTGGCTGCGCATCCACTGACCTACATTGGTTCTACAGGCATCTACACCGGCACGTTGACTGCGGCGCAGGTCAATGCCGTTTCCATCGATGCGGGCAGTATCCGGACGGGGACGCTCAGTGCCGACCGTCTGGCTGCCGGCAGCATCAATTCCACAAAACTGGATGCCGGCAGCATCAAGGCCAATATCATCAATACGGACTATATCAACGGCCTGACCTGTACTTTCGTGCGGGGCAAAATCGGTGGCTGGACCATCGGCGCGGACAACATCACGGCCGGCAGTGTGGGTGCAGTCGGAGCCATGCCAATCCAGATGCGGACTGCGGCCAGCGGTTCAGGTTACTGGTACAACGGCGCATACAAACCGCAGGGCATCGTAATGACATGTTACCAAAGCAGCAATGCGGGGCATGTGGTTTTCGGTCAGATTGCCGCTTCGGGCAACAGCGTGAAAACCGGTTTTCTCGGCATCCAGATGATGACATGGGACCATGTGGAATACTTCTGTCTGTCGGCCAACTACACCAAATCGGGAGCCAAAGAGATTTACAACCGCATTGCCGGATGGGCATTCGACAACACCCGCATCTGGAAAAACAACGTCTCGTTGGGTGCCGACGGCTCCATCACCAACGGTACGCGCTGGAAACTCAACAACGACGGTTCCGCCTCGTTCGGTTCCGGCCGGAGCATCTTCAACACGGACGGTTCGGGACAGGTAGCCAACGGCAAATTCAAATGGGATGCCGCCGGCAACATCATCGCCCAAGGAGGCAAATTCAAGGATGTGACCATCCAAGGCACCATCCGTAGCGCGTTCGTGCAGAACGACCCTTCAATTTGGATTGTCGTGGGCGGCGGCACGACCAGCGATGTGCAGACCGACCCCGTGCACTACGACAACGTGGTCTGTACGCAAACAGGCGGCTGGAACGAGAACATCAACCTGCAATGGACCTTGGAAAACTCCGGCCGCCGGATTTGCCTTGTCAATTACAGGTGGGGTTCTACCATCTCTACGGGAGTGATGAGCATTACGGCTCCCAGCGGCAAATATTTCTTCGAGGATGGAATCTCGAAAACGACGCTCAAATTCTCCCGCGAAGTAATTGAAATGATTGGTTACGGGGACGACAAGACCTTTTTCGGATGGATTGTACTCAACCGCCGGGACCTGATGACAACCAGCCGATAGGGAAAGTTCCAGCAAATCCTTGTTACAGGCATTGTTACCGGAACAACTTCCAGCGCATCCGTCCGTTTCCTCTGTTTCGACGGTTCGAAATCGGTATCCGTCAGCCGATTGGGAAAAGGGATGTACCGTATCTATCTTCCTTCTACGTGGGGGCTGTCGAGCCGCTACCTCGTCATGGCTACCGGAATCTATTCCACGGCGGAAAACACTCCGATTTATCCGACGGTAAAAGCAATCTATTCCTACTATTTCGACATTTACACGCAGGATGACGCTTCCCGGAATGACGGCTCGTTCAACTTCCAAGTAATCAGTACGGCGGACTGGGATTTGTAATTTTTTTGAAGCATTGTCACCTGTTCGGCACCCTGCCATGCTATTCTTTCATAAACTCTGCTTTATGAAAATTATCCGCATCACTACGACAAAGACAGCACAGGAACGCACGGAACGTGCCTTCTACAACTTGGATTTTACCATGACCGACGGGGCACTGGAACGTGTGGTGGCTACCGTTTACACTCCCGAGAGCCGCCTCGACAGCGACCCGGCACCGGTCTTCATCGGCACCATCACTTACGAAAACGGCCAAATCTTCTGCTCTCTGCCCAAGGACGCCTCCATTGCCGGTCTGATGGGCGACTTCGAAAACTTCATGGTCCAGATCCAGTCCGCCGTAACGGATGAACACGCAGACAACGAATAGTACGGAAACCTAATTATCAGAATATGGAACTAAACATCAAAGACCGGCTCTACATTCCGGTCATCCTGCCCAAGGAGGGCACGTTCAAGGATTTCAACACCAAGAAAGAGATTCTTCGCAAAATCGAAATCTCCGCCGGTGAGCGCGAGGCG
>OGZM01002272.1_pt1 | contig 10788 bp, 10 predicted proteins | sample 1576821 | NCBI WGS metagenome assembly OGZM01 (sample SAMEA3541491, study PRJEB24748) | human gut metagenome | biome: human gut; feature: human-associated habitat; material: faeces | place: China | collected 2012
AAGGGGGAAACTTTAACATGCAGGGTTGCCGCGAGCCTAAAATAAGGGGTTTTCGAAAAAAACTTTCCGGTTTTTACTGATTCTTTGCATCCATGCCGGCACAAACACTCGTTGCGGGCGCACTTGCCCGACTTGGCCGTGCAGCACTCACCTTCGCTCGAAGTATTGCTGTGCGCCTTGGTCTTAAACCTGAAGCCGTCCGCTCCAGAGCCCTTGCCGCCGGTCTGCTGACCGTTGGAACTGCGCTTTCTGTGAGTCTTCTCGCCGCCCTTGGTCCAGCCCTTGCGCCTCACACTGTAGAGGCACATCCCATGGAAATTGCGGTTGCCGCTCCCGATCTCTCCGGTGAAATCGGCGCTGTATCCAGACTCGGTACCTATACACCGAAACACTACGAAATATCGTCAAGCGACACAATCTTCTCGCTTTTTGCAAAACTCGGCATTCATGACGATCAAGCCCGCGACTACATATTCACTCAGCAGCGTCTGACACCGTTCCTTGCTCCGCAGCCGGGACAGCATGTAACGGCAGGCGTTTCCAATGCTGGACAACTCGAATACATGCGGCTCTATCTCGACGGCGCACGTGAGGATAATTCCCGCACAATTGAAGTTTCGCGCATCGGCCGAGAACTCATCAGCAATGTGCTTCCCTTTACTTTTTCGACAATGGAGACGCTCGTTTCGGGAGACACTGTTGGGAATCTTGACGCAACCGCCCGCGAGCTTCACATCCCTGAAAGCGTCACAGATCAGCTTCGCGCAGTTTGGGTCGGTGCCGACGATCCCGTTGAACATCTCACTGCAGGCAGTTCTTTGCGGCTGGTCTATGAGAAAAAGTATGCCGACGGTCGATTCGTCCGCAATGGACAACTCCTTGCCGCACAAATCGTCGATGCCTCCGGTGTTCACGAGGCCTTTTGGTTTTCCGATGGACGGGGTGCGGGCAGTTTTTATACGCTTGACGGACGCTCTGCCTCTCAAACCTTTTTACGCGTTCCGCTTGACTTCAAAGACGTCAGTTCAGAATTTGCGCCGCTTCGTCGTCACCCCGTCACCGGCGTACTGCGCCCCCACAACGGCACCGACTTCCGGGCGCCATCGGGATCTCGTATTCTTGCCGCCGCTGACGGACGCGTCACGCGCGTTGCCTATGAAGCTCGAGGCTACGGGCACTACGTGCAGATCGACCACGGCCTCAATCGCACCACGCTGTACGCGCACATGCGCCGTGTTGCCAAGGGCATTCGCCCGGGCGTCATCGTCAAGAAAGGCGATGTGATCGGTTATGTCGGCATGACGGGGCTCGCCACGGGCCCACACCTCCATTACGAGCTGCAAATCGACGGCGTACAAATTAACCCAGCTACGGCTGATCTCCCTGATACAGAAAATCTTTCAGCGTATCAGCTCGCGCAGCTGCGAGCCTCGGCGCAGCCGCTCATTGAACGGTTCGAACGCGCTGCGCTCGACGAGGGACGTCCTTCCCCGCAAGCACTCATGGCCAAGCAGGCTCAAAAGAGTGCTGCAGAGCGAGATGAAGAGGCCGATCAGGCGGCGAACGCCGCCGGTCGCGTGCGTTTGCGTCCAGTAAAAATTGATGATCTGACTGACTCCAGCCATCAAGAGGTTGGACGTGCCTCTATCGTCCGTACCGGAGGTCATTCGTGATCGTCGCAGGCGTGATGTCCGGCACCAGCCTCGACGGTATTGACGCCGTTGCCGTTAACTTTTCCGACGACGGCAGCATGCGCGTAGTCGGCCAGACCTCCCTGCCAATGCCATCCGCTCTTCGCAGCGAACTGCTTGCGCTTGCTCTTGGCACTGACCATGAAATTGAACGCATGGGTGATGCGTCTGTTGCACTCGCGCATCTTTATGCGTGGACGCTCCAAGATTTGCAGCAACGGCTTAGCGAGCCTATTGCTGCAGCCGGTGTTCACGGTCAAACTATTCGCCATCGCCCGGAACGCGGCTTTACGCTGCAGCTCAATCACCCTGCACTTGTTGCCGAACTCTCCGGCATTGACATCATTGCCGACTTCCGCTCACGCGATGTTGCCGCCGGCGGCGAAGGCGCGCCGCTCGTGCCGGCCTTTCATGCTGCCTGCTTTCGCAGCGCCGAGTGCAGTACAGCAGTACTCAATATCGGCGGCATCGCTAACTTCACATTGATTCCGCAGGACTTAGCCGCTGATGTACTGGGGTTTGATTGCGGTCCCGGGAACATGCTCCTCGATCATTGGATGCAGACCGCGCAAGGGCTCCCCTACGATGCCGACGGCAGCTATGCGCGCAGCGGCTCAATCGATCAAGCGCTTCTCGCGCAGATGCTTGCTGATCCGTATTTCGCTCGCCCCATTCCCAAGTCGACAGGACGGGAATACTTTTCACCCTCATGGCTTGATGAGAAGCTTCATGCCTCGGGAGAATTCCGCCGCGCTGCGGACATGCCTGATGAACGGCGGCGCAGTATTGCCGCTGTACTCACGGAACTGACTGCGCGATCAGCCGTCGACGCCCTCATTCGGTGGCTGCCTGATGTACAACGGCTTTATTTGTGCGGAGGCGGTGCCTTAAACAGCTTTCTTTGTGAACGCATCCGCATCGCACTCGATGCAGCAGGCGCTCATACCGCAGCGCTCTGCTCTACTGCTGCATGCGGGATCGACCCTATGGCTGTGGAAGGCGCAGCCTTTGCCTGGCTTGCCCATCAGTGGTTCCTCAGGCAGCCGGGGAACCTGCCGGCAGCAACCCATGCCGCAGGCCCTCGTCGATTAGGATGTCTCTACCCTGCCAGCTGATTTCAATCGGTTTTAATCAGCAAAAGGCCGCGCACTCTCATATGCGCGGCCTTTTGCTTGCGGCGCCATCGACGCCGCGGCTATCGAGCCCTTCAGGCAGCTTAGACCGAGAAAGATGATCCGCAGCCGCAGGTTGTCACAGCGTTGGGATTGTCAATCACAAACTGTTCGCCCGAAAGACCTTCCTTATAGTCGATCTTCGCGCCCACCAGGTACTGGTAGCTCATCGAGTCAATCAGCAGAGTCACACCGCCCTTTTGCATCACGGCATCATCATCGTTTTGCGTTTCATCGAATGTGAATCCGTATTGGAAGCCAGCACACCCGCCGCCCTGAACAAAAACACGAAGTTTCAGGTCAGGATTGCCTTCTTCGTCCATCAGGCTCTTCACCTTAGCCACTGCAGCATCGGTAAAGGTAATGGGATCGGGCATCAGCTCGGGAACAGCTTCATTCTTCGTCTCAACAGGAGCCGTCGTAGTCGCTTCAGTCATGACTAAAAATCCTTTTTTCTTTCTGGAATTCTGCCGCGCACGCGGGGCCCCGGCGGGGAACCTGCTCCGGGTAGACGTACGCTCATCGCATTCATTTTTGAAGCGATCATCCTACACCAGAAGCGCCGAAATGCAAGGGATTTCCTTAATATCTTTCCTAATTAACAGTTCCCAGGCATGAAAAAACCGCCCGTATGCCGTAAAGCACCACAGGGCGGTCTGCCTGACCCCCGCCAAACCGGCGGACTTCTCTGAAGCCGCCGGTACACGGGAATCTTTCTGCTTCGCAGTATTAGCGCTTGCTGAACTGCTTGGCGCGGCGGGCCTTGCGAAGGCCAACCTTCTTACGTTCGACTTCGCGAGCATCGCGAGTGACGAGACCGGCGTTCGAAAGAACACTCTTGAGGCCTTCATCGTAGTCGATCAGGGCGCGGGTGATACCGTGACGGACAGCGCCAGCCTGACCAGATTCACCGCCGCCGACGACGTTGACCATAATGTCAAACGTTTCGACATTTTCGGTGAGCTGCAGCGGCTGCATGACGATCATGCGGCCCGTTTCACGCTGGAAATACTGGTCGAGCGGACGGCCATTGATAACGATCTTGCCCGTGCCGCGCTTAATGAAGACGCGAGCGACGGAGCTCTTGCGACGGCCGGTGCCGTAATTGTAGTTGCCGATCATCTTTGTCACACCTTATTAGAGGTCAAGAACCTTGGGCTGCTGAGCCGTATGCGGATGTTCGGCGCCGGCGTAGATCTTGAGCTTCTTGATCATTGCGTAGCCGAGGGGGCCCTTCGGAAGCATGCCCTTGACGGCGATTTCGAGAGCGCGACCCGGATGCTTTTCCTGCATCTGAGCAAACGTCGTTTCGATGATGCCGCCGGGGTAGCCGGTGTGACGATAGTACGTCTTCTTGCCCGCTTTTTCAGCGGAGAGAACGAGCTTGTCGGCGTTGATCACGACGATAAAATCGCCCGTGTCGACGTGCGGCGTGAATTCGGGCTTGTGCTTACCGCGCAGGCGCAGCGCGATTTCGCTGGCCAGACGGCCGAGCACCTTATCACTGGCATCGACCACGAACCAGTCGCGCTTAACCTCAAGCGGCTTGGCCGAGAAGGTCTTCATTGCGTTCACCTAATGGTTACTGCGAGCTCAGCTCATGCCCTTAAAGCACACGTTCCGCCGGATGGCGCCGACGGCAGACTCCGTCCGCCGTCTTACGGGCGAACGCGGTGCAATCGCTGCTGCTCAAAATAAAAATAGAATCGGGCGGCGCGGATTCCCCGAACCGCCTCGCACTTAAAACTCAACCGAAAAGCGCTTTTTAGGGCGGCGCCAGTGGAAACGATGGGGTAAGCAAACCGCCGACACTTTCCAGTCAAGGAAGCGGATTTTACGCATTTTGCCGAACTTCGTCCACTAGAAAGTCAAAATTTCTTTCGATTCAGTGCGGCAGTTTGGCCAGAAACGCCTCCACCCCGCCCAAGAACATCTGCGTAGCCATCATTGCCAGAAGAAGTCCTGTTAAGCGCTCAAAAGCGAGCGTGAGCTTTTCCCCCATATGTCGCTCCAACCAGTCGGCGGAAGCCAGCACAAAGAAACTCACCACGCAGGTGATTACAACAACCGCGCCCCACTCAAAAAGTCTGTTGGGCTCGCTCGCAGCGAGCATCATGATGGTAGCGAGCGTTGAAGGACCGGCAATCGCTGGTATGGCTATGGGAACGATGTATGGCTCTCCGCCGGGCGTTTGACCAAAGACACCTTCTTGAGTCGGAAAGACCATACGAATCGCCATCAGCATGACGATCACGGATCCGCCGATGCTCAAGGCCGCATCGGAAAGTCCAATGGCTGCTAAGAAGGGTCTGCCGAAAAACATCGCCAGCAGAAGCATCCCCATTGCGATCATGCACTCTCGAAAGAGTACAAAGGTCCGCCGTTTATTCGGCACATTCTTCATGCAGGATATGGTGATCGGGATGTTGCCGAGAGGATCTGCCATCAGCACCATCAGCATGAGTCCACCCCAAAAACTGTATTCCATAAAGGGAGCCTTGTTTTCGCGTATTTCAGAATTAAGGAACCGGCACGGTACTTAACGCGCCATGCCGGCTGTGGTTATTTGCGCCGCGGTTCTTGCCGTCAAGCGCCATTTTTCATAAAGAGTGTTAGCGATGCCAGAACCGTTTTGACTTCCGATTCGAAGACGGCTCTGCAAGTACCTCTGCGTCCGCATCTGCCGACTTTACAACTTCTTCGGCCGCCGTCGGTGTTTCCAGCGATTCCGCCGAGACCTCGGGCTCTACATTCTTCGAAGACGGCTCCGTCGGCACTTCTGCCGCCTCATCCGCCGCTTTTTCCGAACACTGCAGAGCAGCCTCGTCAGCATGCGTTTCTGCCTCATTGGTTACTGATGCAGCGGGGGCAACATATTCCCGACCTTCAAGCGCCGCAGCCACTTTAGGAAGCAGTTCCTGAGCGCGGGCAGCATTGAGAACACCTACACGCAAACGGCGCCAAAGAATATCTTCGGCAGTACAAGCTCCTTCAAAGTCACGTGCATAGAGTGCATATTCAATCACCTTGGCATCATTCTCAGGCCCCTGACAAGCAGCTTCTTCAATGACTTCGGGATTAAACGTTTCGTCCACGAGAATCGGCAGATCCTTAGTGATGCAAAGCCGAGGCTCAATAAGATGACGCAGCGTCGCCTCGAGCATGGCATCCTCGGCCATTCGACGGTACGACGTCCACTTGCCGCCGGCAATCGTGATCATATTGCCGAATTCCGAAATGACGGAATGGCTTCGCGAAGCCTGAGCGGTTGAGGATTGACCTGCCGGCACCCGCAGAAGCGGACGCAGACCAGCGAAAGCAGCAAGCACGTCGCTGCGATAAAGAGGCTTTGCCAGATACCCTGAAGCCGTCTCGAGAATAAAGGCAATCTCGTCTTCTGACGGCTGCGGATCGAACTCTGCCTCGCGGACCTCAACATCTGTGGTGCCGAGAAGTACTGCGTTGTGCCAAGGAATAGCAAACAACACGCGGCCATCCCGCGTTTTCGGGATCAGCATGCCTGCATCTCCCGGCAGGAATGAACGATCGACGACAACATGAGTCCCGCGGGAGAACCGCAGAAGCTGCGCAGCCTGCGGATCTGCGAGACGGCGAATCTGATCCGCCCAGACACCGGCACAATTGAAAACCATCTTGGTGCGGATGCGGTGCGATTCACCGGTGTGCTTATCTTCGACCGTCACCGACTGAATCAGACCGCCGATCCGTTCAAGTCCGACTACCGGCATGTAATTGAGGCAGACAGCTCCGTGTGTGGCTGCTGTACGAATGAGCGCTATGTTGAGGCGCGCGTCATCGAATTGAGCATCGAAAAACTCCACGCCGCCTAAGAGCCCCTCCGTTTTGACGCCGGGGAGCACTTTTTCAGCTTCTTCGGGCTTAAGCATCCGCGTACGGCCAATCTGATCCTTCCCAGCCATTGCGCCGTAAAAACCAAGACCGGCCATGTAGATCTCACGCTCCCACTTTTTAAAGCAGGGCAGCACAAAAGGTTCGGCATGCACGAGCTGCGGGCAGTTGTCAATCAGACGCTTGCGTTCAACCAGCGCATCGTGCACCAATCCCCAGTCTCTGGGATTTTTTAAATAACGCACGCCTCCGTGGATCAGCTTTGTCGAGCGCGACGAGGTTCCTGCGGAAAAATCCTGCGCTTCCAGAAGCAGCGTTTTGAGCCCGCGCGAAGCAGCATCAAGCGCAACGCCGGCGCCGGTAGCGCCGCCGCCTACAACCACGACGTCCCAAACGGGGTCCTGCATAATCGATGCTAGAGCTTCTGTGCGGTTGAGCCCTTTGACGGTCGGTTTTATTTCTGCTGCTGCCATATCACTGGTTCCATTTGCGGGCACGGCCGACGGCTCGAGCCCATTGGTTCATCAAAAATCCTCTCTGATCTTCATTCATCACAGGTTCAAAGACCCGCTCAGCCCGCCAGAGTGAGGCAATTTCGTCGGTACTTTGCCAAAAGCCCGACGCCAGTCCATCCAAAAACGCGGCTCCTAATGCCGTCGTTTCCGTCTGAGCCGGTCGAATAACAGGGACGCCGGCAATGTCAGCCTGCATCTGCATGAGGAGATCATTTCTTGCTGCGCCCCCATCAACGCGAAGTTCCCGCACTGGGCGTGTTGCATCCTTGGCCATAGCCGTGAGCACTTCAGCGCTTTGAAAAGCAATCGCCTCTAATGCTGCCCGAGCAATATGTGCCCGATTGGTTCCGCGAGTGAGCCCAATAAGCATGCCTCGAGCATCCGGATCCCAATAAGGGGCGCCCAGGCCAACAAACGCCGGGACAAACCATACACCGCCCGAGTCAGGCACTTCGCGGGCAAGGGCTTCGATTTCCGAAGCGGATTCAATAAAGCCCATTTGGTCGCGAAGCCATTGCACGACTGCACCGGCAATAAAAACACTGCCTTCGAGCGCATATTGAGTCGGTGCGCAGCCAAGCTTCCAGGCAGCGGTGGTAATCAGCCTATTTTCACTTGGGCGAGGATCCCCGCCGACATTCATCAGCAGGAATCCACCGGTGCCGTAGGTGTTTTTCACGGATCCCGGTGCAAAACAGGCTTCGCCAAAGGCCGCAGCCTGCTGATCTCCGGCAACGCCTGCAATCGGGACAGCGGCACCGAAAAGCGATGGATGCGTACAGCCGACCACACCGGAACTCGGTTCGATGCGCGGCAGCATGGCTCGAGGAATACGAAAGATGTCGAGCAATTCGTCATCCCACTGACCGCTGCGGAGGTCGCACAACAGCGTTCTGGAAGCATTGGTCGTATCGGTGACGTGCTCCGCACCGCGCGTTAAATTCCAAATGAGCCAGCTGTCTATCGTGCCAAAAAGGATTTCGCCTTTTTCCGCTCGCTGGCGGGCACCTGACACATGATCGAGCAGCCATTCGATTTTCGTGGCAGAGAAGTAAGCGTCCAGCCTTAAGCCGGTCTTGCCGCTCACCAAAGGACCAAGCCCCTGAGCCTCCAGAGCTTCAACGCGTTCGGCCGTTCGACGATCCTGCCAAACAATCGCGGGGGCGATGGGTTCTCCCGTAAAGCGATCCCACAGAACTGTTGTTTCACGCTGGTTGGTAATGGCGATTGCCGCAACACTTTTAACATCCACGCCGGCATGCTCAAGCGCCCTGCGGGCAACGGCATACTGCGCAGACCAAATTTCACGTGCATCATGCTCGACCCATCCCGGTCGAGGATAGTTCTGCCGGAACTCCTGCTGCGCAAGGGCCGCCACCTCACCCGCAGCATCAAATAACAGTGCGCGGGAGCTGGTGGTGCCTTGATCGAGCGCAAGAATGTACTGAGGCATGTAAATGGAGCGAAAAACAGAAAGCCCCGAGAGATCCCGGGGCTTCCTTGGAACAAACGGGACAATACGTATCCCATTCTAAGAGTGATTAGGGCCGCTGCCCCTTAAGAACTTTTCCGACGTAATGGAAAGCTGCATCAAGCATTAACGGGCACTTCAGCCAAAATCCAACCGACAAAACTTACTTGTCGGCTTTGTCCTCTTCCACAGACACTTCATCGCTGCCTTCCATGTCGGCATCATCGGCACTGTCGGCCGCGCCGTCACCGTATTCGGAATCTTCTACATCGTCGTCATCAATATCGGTCTCGCCGAAGATTTGAGCGGCAGTAGCGGGTTCGAGCTCTGCGTTCGGCGTCTCTGCGGCGGCCTGCGGGAATTTCACAGTGCGAGCAGCATCGATCAAGAGGCGCAGAGCCTGGTTGACCGCTTCGGGACTGCCAAAGAAATCGGCGATGTCCGAATCAATCTTGACCATGGCATTGCGGGCAAATTCAGAGCGTTCGGCAAAGCGGCGCGTATCGTAGGCACGGGCGCGCGGTCCCGAACGGTTGCCGAAATCCTGACGCGGTCCGTCAAAGCGATTGCGGAAAGGCTTCTTGTTGTCAAAACGCGGACGGTCGCCAAAAGGCTTACGGTCACCAAAGTCGCGGCGCGGACGATCACCGAACTCGCGGCGATCGGAGCGTTCTTCACGATCGAAGCGATCGAAACGACCAAAGCGGCGGCGTTCCCCGCCCTCATCGCCATCAAAAGAACGGCGCAGACCTTTGTCCTGCCAGGGCTTACGATCCATCATGTTTTTTCCTTTAAATATCAATAAAAATTCGCGCTTTCCATTCAATAGCATGCCGGTCAAAGCGCATTTAGGGTTTCAAAAAAAATCAGCGTCTTATTGCTCAGGCTGGACAGGTCGGTTTCGCGGGTGATTGCACTGCGTGCTGCAACTGCACGTTTAAAAAACTCGACGCCTCAAAACGACAAGGCCGTCGAAAGAGTGGAAACGAATAAATCCACGTGCACCATTCATTATTCAGGCACACGCTGCCTCAGGTTCATCCCGGGCATTCAATCAAAACAATCTGGCTGGGCGGAGACCGGCCGAAGAACCCCATTAGAAATGCTACGCACTGCTAATGAACATCGGCAACGCACGAATCAAAAATCTTCAACGACGGCTCAGAGCATCTTTAGTATGCATTTGAAAAGTTGTCTCTTAGCCGTCATCAACGGTCAACCCGCATAAACAGGCCGCATGCTTGGCCTATCGTGCGCGAGCGCTATTTTACCCGATTGCACTTGACCATACATGGAATATTCGGCCACCTGTCGACTTGGGATAAGCTCCAATCATCCGCCTATCTCAGAGCAGGCGGAAAACTATACACTTAAAGCAAGAGGAAGGAACGCATTACACAAGCAATACGATTCCATCTTCTGCAGAAAACAATAACCAAAAGCGAGGTTCCTATATGACCGCTCAGATCGTCTTTCATGGCATCAATCGCTCTGCCGCCGTTGAAGCGGCTGTGAATGAAAAGCTCGAAGGGCTCGCAAAGTTCGACAACCAAATCGGACCCTGCAAGGTTACGGTGACACAGGAAGGGCACCAAACGATGGGACCTTTCACCATCCGTGTGGATCTCGTCGCATCCGGACGCAATTTGATCGTTACGCGCACGAATCAGGACGTCATGGCCGCCCTTACGGAATCGTTTGATACGATCCGCCGCAGCGTAGTTGAGGAAGCCGACAAGCGCCGTCAGCATTGATTAAGCGGCGCAGCAGAAATAGCGGCCGGTAAAGCCGCTTGCAGCCGATCTTGCCGCACGAACGAGTACGTGCGGGGGATCGGCTTTATTTTGTGCAATCTATTAATGCGGCAGTAACGAAAAAGCCCGCAGCAACACTCCTGCGGGCTTTGGGCGTCGTATTGGCGTCCCCACGGGGATTCGAACCCCGGTACCGACCGTGAAAGGGTCGTGTCCTAGGCCTCTAGACGATAGGGACCTTGATCGTGGTGGAGGATAGCGGGATCGAACCGCTGACCTCTTGCATGCCATGCAAGCGCTCTCCCAGCTGAGCTA
>OGZM01002279.1_pt1 | contig 10764 bp, 8 predicted proteins | sample 1576821 | NCBI WGS metagenome assembly OGZM01 (sample SAMEA3541491, study PRJEB24748) | human gut metagenome | biome: human gut; feature: human-associated habitat; material: faeces | place: China | collected 2012
TCAGGTCCTGTAACAATTCCATTTATTACTTCTTTCTCTTTTTCCAAAAATTCTTCCATAATTACAACATCTGTAAGTTTCATTGGAAATTTCATTTTTTCATAAAATGGAATAAGCTCTTTATATTCATTCTCTCTTCCTTCCATTAAAAGCTGAACTAAAATTCCAAAAGCTACAACTTCACCATGAAGATGTTCTTTTTCAATTCTCGGCAGCTCTGTAAGTCCATAGAAAACTGAATGAGCTATTGCTCCATTTAAAAATTCATCTACAAGATTTGAAACCATTCCTGTATTTACAATAATTGTAAGCACAACTTTTTTAAACTCCTCATTAATTTCATCAGAATAATAAGCTGAAACACCGTTTGCAATAATCATATCTCTGCAAAGACCGCTTATTTTTATTCCCATTGAACTTGGAAAATTAACATCCATATTCTTAGAAAGCTTATATTCATGTTTCAATCTCACTTCATAGAATTTTGCAAGAGTATCTCCTATCCCTGCCCAAAGATATTTTTTTGGAGATTTTTTTATTGTTTCCAAATCTATAAAAATCTTTTTAGGAGGTGCATCAAAGATGCAGAACTCCTTAAAAGTTTTATCATTGTTATACACAACAGAAAGTGCTGATGTTCCTGCACATGTTGATGCAATAGTAGGCAGCAAACATATCTGCTTTTAGTTTTGACGCAGTTATTTTGGCTGTATCAATTGCTTTTCCTCCACCTGCTCCGATTACTAAATCAAAACCTTTATCATATGTTTCTTTTAAAATATCATCAGCATGTTCATAAGAACATTCTCCCTGATATTTTTTCACAGCATATTCTTTTCCCTCAAGAGATTTTAATAAATTTTCTTTTACTGCTGCAAAAGATTTTTCCCCTGTAACAACAAGAATTTTTTTATAATCTTTAACAGCCTCTTTCAGATTATCCCATATATTTATATCAACACAGTAAGATGTAAATGCAAAGTTTTCAAACATTTTTCTTCCCTCTTTTTCTGATCTTTAACTAAATTCCGTATTGTGCTCTCATTTTTTCAATAGTTCCGTCTTTTAACATTTCCTCTACAGCTTTGTTGAATTTTTCACAAAGTTCTGTATCATCTTTGTTAAATGCAATAGCTTTTGGTTCTCCTTCCATTACACCAACTAAAGCAAGCTCAGAGTTGTTTTCAACAAATTTTAAAGAAACACTTTCATCTAAAACCATTCCGTCAATTTTTCCTGCTTTTAAAGCAACTAAAGCTCCTGTATTTGAAGAGAAAGGAATAACTTCTGCATTAGGTATTTTTCTTGCACTGGCCTCTTTTGTTGTTCCAAGTTCTACACCATAGCTTTTTCCCTCTAAATCATTCATATCTTTTATTGGATTGTTTTTGTTTGTAATGACAGAAACATTTGAAGTTAGATATGGCACTGAGAAATTAACAGCTTTTGCTCTTTCAGGAGTAATACTCATTCCAGCTATAACAACATCAACTTTTTTTGTTTGAAGTGCAGGAATAAGTCCGTCAAAGTTTGTGTTAACCCATTTATATTGTATTCCCATTCTTTTTGCTGCCTCTTTTATTACATCAGCATCAAACCCTGCAATCTCTCCGTTTTCCACATATTCAAATGGAGGATACTCTGCATTTGTTCCTATAACATATACTTTGTCTTCAGCAGCTTTTTTTTCTCCTCCGCATGCTGCAAACATAAACACCACAGATAATAACAATAAAACTTTTTTCATAATTCTCATAACCTTTTCACCCCTTAAAAATATTTTTAAAAATAAAAAAACACCAGATTCCTTAAAAAGAACTGGTGTTTTGTATACAAAATTAAAATAAGATATATAAAAAATATATATAAAATTTGAATAAATTGTTACACTAAACAGTTTCTATACAGGAATACATTTTTATTATTCAGTTGTAACATATTCCTTAGTGCTGTGTATAACATCTTTATCCTCCTTCTTTAATAATTTTGATTTTTTAATTGTAATGATTATATTACTATTTTTTGAGAATGTCAACAAGAATTTGAATTTTTATTTTTTTCTGTTGTTTATAATCTCTTTTACTTTTCCTTTTTCTATAACAACAATTCTGTCTGAAATCTGATTAACGAAATCAATTTCATGGCTTACAATAACCATTGTAATATTACTGTTGTCTCTCAGAAAAGCTATAACATTTAATACCTCTTTTACCATTTCCGGGTCAAGAGCTGAAGTAGGTTCATCAAACAGAAGAACTTCAGGATTTTTTGCAAGTGCTCTTGCTATTGCAACCCTTTGTTTTTGTCCTCCTGAAAGAGTTTTAGGATATACATCTGCCTTATCCTTAAGCCCTACTTTATCTAAAAGATTAAGAGCTATCTCTCTTGCCTCTTTCTTATCCATTTTGTCCACAATCACAAGTGATTCCATAATGTTTTGTGCTGCTGTTTTGTGAGGAAAAAGATTGAAAGACTGGAAAACCATTCCCATTTTATTTTTATCAGGTGTTTCAATTGTTCCTGAGTTTATATCCTCAAGTCCTATCATACATCTTAAAAATGTTGATTTTCCTCCTCCAGAAGGTCCTATTATTGATACAACCTCTCCTCTTTCAATATCTAAATCTATTCCTCTTAAAATTTCGTCATTGTTAAATTGTTTGTAAAGGTTTCTAACAGTTATGCAAGACATTAAATCATCACCTTTTCCTCTAGTTTCTTAAAGAATGCAATTACTACTACTGACATAAGCAGATACATCACTGCACATATAATAAATGGTATTACTGAAAAATCACGAGTAACAAGTTCTCTTGAGTTTCTTAAAATTTCTGCCATTCCTATTGCTGATACAAGAGATGTATCTTTAATAAGTGAGATTGCCTCATTTGATAATGGAGGCAGTGCAGTAAGCAGTGACTGAGGAATAATGATTCTTCTCATTGTCTGCCAATATGACATTCCTAATACTTTTGCTGCTTCATACTGCCCTTTGTCTATTCCAAGAATACTTCCTCTGAATATCTCACAGAAGTAGGCTGCATAGTTTATTACAAATGTTACTACTGCTGCTGTGAATGGAGTAAGTCTAAGTCCAAGTAGCATAGGCAGCCCATAGTACACAAAGAACAGCTGCAGTAATAAGGGAGTTCCTCTGAACACAGAAGTATAAAATAAAATTACATTATTTATAATCCCTTTATTTTTTAATCTTCCAAGTGAAAGTAGAACTCCTAAAGGAAGGGAAAACACCATTGTTAACAAGTATAAATTTACAGTAAGTCCCAATCCTTTAAGTATGAATAAAATGTCATTCTGCATAATTATTTCTCCTCTTTTCCAAACCATTTTTCAGAAATTTTTCCGAATGTTCCGTCAGCTTTCATTTCGTTTAAAGTTTCGTTTAATTTATCTGCTAGAGCTTTATCAGCTTTTCTCATTGCAACACCATAGTATTCTTTTGTAAGTGATTCTTCTGAATAAGTTAAAGTTGCTCTTTTAGAATTGTAATATTTTCCTGCAACTGTGTCAACTACAACTGCATCTGTTCTTCCTGCTTCAAGATCCATTAAAGCTTCTACGTTAGTTGCATATTTTTTAACTTCTTTAATTTTAGAGAAAACATCGCTTTTTTGAACTGCATAGTCTGCTGAACTTCCTAATTGAAGTCCTACAACTTTTCCTTCAAGTTCTGCAACTTTATTAACTTTTGATTCTCTTTTAGAGAAAATTAATTGTCCGTCTGTAAAATATGGTTCAGAGAAAGTAACTTGTTTTATTCTTTCTTCTGTCATTGTCATTCCGTTCCATACCATATCAATATTTCCGCTGTTTAAGTCAAATATAATTCCGTCCCACTCACATGGTTTAAATTCAACTTCTACTCCCCATCTTTTTGCAACTTCTTTTGCAAGATCAATGTCAAAACCAACTATTTGTCCATCTTCCCCTCTGAATCCCATAGGAGCAAATGTTGCGTCAAGCCCAACAATAAATTTTCCATCTTTTTGAACTTTTTCAAAAGATTTGTCTGCTCCAAAAACACCAGTAACTAAAGTGAACACCATCATAACAACCATAAGTAATCTTTTCATAAATCTCTCCTCCTAATTTTAATTTTAATATTTTATAAAAAAAGCCATCTGAATGTATCAGATGGCTTATATAAACAGAAAAACATTTAAGTTTCAGCTTTCTCGCCATAGATACAGACTCAATTTTTTGTATTTCAACATGAGTCTGCATCTATGAACCTTCGTCATAAAAACAAACTCTCTATCTATGGTGATGATGTATTGTATTTTTTATAACTGCTAAAACATTTGCTAACATGATTTTCTCCTTTAAAATTTTTTATTGTTTCTTATGGTGTAAGAATACTACTATAACAGCAATTTGTCAACTGTTTTTTTATAAAGCTGTATTTTTACTGCCTTTTTTCTCATTCTTACTTTTGTTTTTATTTGATTTTAAAAATTTTATTTTTTTTATATTTTCATCTGTTTTTATACTATCTTCTTCCCGTGATACTCAGAAGATTTTATATTTTTTGATACCTGAAAAAAGTTTTCTGTTGTAACTCCGCCAGCCACAACAATAATGATTCTTCCCTCTGCTTTTTCTATCATCCTGTTTATGATATCCTGTCCTTCAAGAGCCGTTGCTTTTGTTCCTGAAGTAAGAATTCTTTTCACTCCTGCATTTATAAGTCCCTCTACTGCCTCAACAGGATTTTCAAGTTCATCAACAGCTTTATGAAACGTTACTTCCATTGGAGAAGCAAGATTTACAAATTCTTTTACAAGATCAAAATCAATTTTTTTATCCTCTGTCAACATTCCCAGAACAACACCTTTTACTCCAAGAGATCTGCACATTTTTATATCCTCTCTCATAACTTCAAGTTCTTCTGCTGAATAAAAAAAATCTCCTCCCCTTGGTCTTATAATAGGAAACACAGGGATATTAAGATATTTTAAAGCTGCTTTTATTGTCCCATATGATTGAGTTGTTCCACCTGCAGTCAGATTATCACAAAGTTCTATTCTGTCTGCACCTCTTTTTTCTGCTGCAAGAGCTTCTGAAAGAGATTCAACACAAGCCTCTTTTATCATACTTCCTCCTTTATTCTGTTTCTCCCATTTGAAGAAGAACAGGCTTAACTATAGAAGCTGTTCTTTCATCCATTAAAAATACAAGAACATCTCCAGCCAGAATTTTAGTTTCTCCATGAGGAATAATCTCTCTGTCCCCTCTGTCAATTCCAACTATCAGACATTTATCAGGCCATTCTATTTCCTTAACCTTTTTTCCGTCCATAAGGCAGTCTAAGCATACAGGAATTTTAATTGTGATTTTCTTTTCCTCATCTCCGTTTTCAACAAGTCCTTTTGGCAGCATGTTTTCAAGAAGAGTGTCATATATAGGACGCATTTTTCCCACTTCTGTCATAAGGAAAGTTGCCATACATATAGTTACAAGAGGGAAGAAATGAGCAAATGAACCTGTCATTTCAAGCATAAGAACTGTACTTGTTATAGGCGATTTTACAACTGCTGTTAAAAGAGCTGCCATTCCAAGAACAATGAAATACACTTCATATCCCGGAGTTACATCTGGAATAAGGTCTATTACAAACATTCCATATATTTTACCTGCAACTGTTCCCAAAACAAGTATAGGAAGGAATATTCCTCCCGGAATACCTGAAGAATAGCACACCGCTGTAAATAAAAATTTCAAAATAAATATTGTAAACAGAGATTTGTAAGAGTAACTTCCATGAATTACTTTTTCTGCAAGGCTGTGTCCTCCGCCTGTTATGTCTATAAAAAATATTCCCATTAAAACTGTTATTGTTATCACAATTATAGGTTTAAATATTGGATTCATTTTTATTTTTGCATATATCTTCTGACCTTTTAAAAGAACTTCATCAAACATTTTTCCAATAAGAGTCATAATAAATGCAAATATTATTATTAAAAAATAATATCTTAACTGATATGTTGTATCAACTTTTATGTTAAAAGCAGGATCAAAACCAAAGAAATATTTTGAAACAAACTCTGCACACACTGAGGCAATAAGCACCGATGTTATAAGCAGAGGGGACATAACTTTATGAAGTTCTTCAACAGCAAAAATTGCTCCTGAAAGAGGTGCACCAAAAGCTGCTGCAAGTCCTGCACTTGCTCCGCATGAAACAAGATATTTTTTATCATATTCATTTCTTCTGAATATTTTAAATACACCTGTCCCCACTTCTGCTCCAAGCTGCACAGAAGGACCCTCTCTTCCTAAAGACATTCCGCTTCCTATTGCTATTACTCCTCCGATAAATTTAGCTGAAAGTTCTCTTGCCCATGAAAAATCCATCTGTCTTATAAGAACCCCTTTTACCTGAGGGATACCGCTCCCTTTTACCATAGGATATTTTACAACTATATATCCCAGTATAACAGAGATAACCAAAATAAGAATAAGCAGAGCAAATATTGTCTGTGCATCATAAAGAGTTTCTCTTACATATGCGTAAAATATCTCTCTGTAGTTTTGAGCCAGACTTAATGCCATTCTGTATCCCACAACGACAACTCCTGTTATAATACCAACAAGAGCACCGTAAAAATAAAGACTCATATGAGAACTATGATGAATTTTTAAAGCCTCATCAGATGTTTCTCTTCCCATTTTTTTCTCCTTTTTCAAAAAAATATTTTAAATCATTCTCTTAAAAAATAACACTTTTTACTAATAAAATCAATAAATTTTTATAAAATTTCTTTAATATCCTCTGCTGCATAAATTGTTTCTGAATTTTTTATTTTATTAAGAATTTCATATTTTCTATTCAATCCCATTTTTTTAGACCATACATTTTTTTTGTTATAAAGTTCTTTTTCTTCTGTTATTATAATATTTTCAGGAATTATTAATTCATCTGTCACAACTTCCCTTTCTGTTTTTTCAGAAAGTTCTCTTAAAAACACAAGAGAGTTGTCAGGATATTTTTTTTCTTTCATGTTGAAATAAATATAAAAGTCATAACCTGCTTTATATTCTTGCGAAACATCAGCAAAATTTTCCATTTCTTCTGAAATATTTTCTCCCACAAACAATACTTTCTTCCCAATAGTTTTATAATAAAGAGCTGCTGTTTTTGAAATAACTCCTATTCCTCTGTTTTCTTCATACACTGCTGTTACAGGTTTATCACCTTTAAACACTCTGCTCAGAACTTTTTTCTGGAAAGAGTTGTAAGGCATATCCCCTATAAGAAATTTTTTTATATCAATAAATATTTCACTGTTTTTTATTTTAAAACATTCAAAAGTATAATCTCTTTTTATTTTTATATGAACATTATAGTTTTCATCAGTCTGAACTATTTTTGCTGTATCTGCTTTGAAATTATATCCATAATTTTTATTAAGCTTTGTCAAAAGATATGATACAGCAGAATCAAGTTCTCCCACTGTTACTTTTTTATCAGTTACAAAAACAAGTCCTTCTGAAAAAGCAAGCTTTAAATTGTCGCTTACTTTACGCCTTGTGTAAAAAACAGTTTCTATTGGAAATTTTGTTTCATATATCTCTATCTCTTCCAAAAGCTCCTGATTTATATACTCTTTATCTGCTTCAGGTTTTTTCACATCTTCCAGATAAATTTTGTACTGATATCTGTTTTTAAATATTTCAAGCTTAAGCTTGAAAGCTATATCAAGAACAGGATTTTTTTCTATATCCGAAAACATATCTTCTGCACCAAACCATACACAGTTTTTAATCTCAACACCATTTTTTATAATATTCAGCATTATATGGCTCTGATCTTTCCCAATTTTTCTTAAATTTGAATATGTGCAGTTTTTCATTGAAAAAAGAGGTGTCTGGTTTCCAAAACCAAAAGGCTTTAATTTTGAAAGTTCATCAAGAAAATCATAAGATATTTTCTGCATCTGAATCTCTTTATCTATTTTTATAGGTTTCAGAAAACCTGCCTCGCTGATTTTCTCTCCTGCATACTCATTTAATCTCTCTGCAAAAATTTCTATGTTTTCAACAGGAATAGAAAAACCTGCTGCTCCTGCATGACCTCCATATTTTAAAAACAGTTCTTTCATACTGTTTAAAGCCTCTATTATATTAAATCCCTCAATACTTCTGCATGAGGCAACAGCAATTCCCTCATCTTCTTTTATCTCCATAATAATTGCAGGTTTATAATATCTGTCAACTATCTTTGAGGCAACTATCCCGATTACACCGTGGTGAAAATTCTTCTCTGCTACAGTTATAACATTTTTCTCATAAAGTTTATTTTTCTCTATCTCATTTACAGCACATTCAAAAATATCACTTTGAATCTCTTTTCTCTCTGCATTTTTCTCCATAAGAGTGTAAGACATCTCATCACAAATTTTGTTATCATCACTTGTGAAAAGCTCCACTCCCATTTTTGCATCTTCAAGTCTTCCTGCTGCATTAAAAACAGGAGCAATTATAAATCCTATATCATAAGTATCGTACTCTTTCTCTCTGAAATCAGGAAATATTTTTCTAAGAAGAGTTTTCAAGCCATTCCATTTTGTTTTTTTAAGCTGCTCCAGCCCTCTTTTTACTATTATTCTGTTATCTTCCACAAGAGGCACTATATCTGCCACAGTTCCTATTGCTGCAATATCAAGATATTTATATGCTGATTCCTCTATATTCAGTTTTTTATACAAAGCCAAAACAAGCATAAAAGCTGTTCCCACTCCTGCAAGACTTTTAAAATTATAAATATTGTCCTCCCTCTTGCAGTTTATAACACACAGAGCCTTTGGAAGTTCATTATTTATCTCATGGTGGTCAGTAATTATCATATCCATTCTAAGTTCGTTTGCATAATCAACCTCTTCTATTGAGGATATTCCACAGTCAACAGTGATAATCAAATCTCCTCCGTTGTCTTTTATCTCTTTGATTGCATGTTTGTTAAGCCCGTATCCCTCATCTCTCAAAGGAATATAATATTCAACATTTATTCCAATCTCTTTGAATGCAAGATAAAGAAGAGAAGTTGATGTTATCCCGTCAACGTCGTAATCTCCATATATCCATATATTCTGCTTTTTATCTCTTTTTTCAAGGATAAAATCCACAGCTTTTTCCATATCTTTTAAATCAAAAGGATTTCTTAAATCAGAAAGACTGCTTTCAATAAATTTTTCAATTTCCTCTTCTGTCGTCAGTCCCCTGCTCTCAAGAATTGACAGCATATCTCTGCTGTATTTTTTTATATTATAAGTTTTATTGTTTCCGTTATATATCCATCTAGTATTTCTCATTCTGCCCTCTTTTCCTTTACTGTTTTTATACATTTCTATTTTAAATTATCTCAAATTAATTATTAAATAGCAATAGTTTATAAATTTATCTTTAATTTATAGAAATTTTTTTAACAATGAAGTATAATTTATCTGATACTATTATGATTTTGCTATGACTTGGGAGGTAGCTGTGGGAATTATTAAAATTTTAGATGAAAAAGTGTCAAATATGATTGCTGCCGGTGAGGTTGTAGAAAATCCCGCAAGCATGATAAAAGAGCTTTTGGAAAATTCTATTGACGCAGGAAGCACATATATAAAAATAAATGTTAAGGACAATAACAGATATGTTAAAATATCTGATAACGGAAAAGGTATGACAAAAGATGATGTTCTTCTTTCTGTGGAAAGACATGCTACAAGTAAAATTTCTACAAAAGAAGATTTGTCAAATATTCTTACTTACGGTTTTAGAGGTGAGGCTCTTTCCTCTATCTCTTCTGTTTCAAAAATGACAATTTTTTCTAAAACAGCAGAAGATGAAACAGGAACTTTTATCTCTCTCGTTGGAGGAAAAGTTACAAATCTGAAAGAGATGCCGAGAGATAAAGGAACTGAAATAGAGATAAAAGAGTTGTTTTTCAACACTCCTGCAAGACTTAAATTTTTAAGAAAAGAGGCAACAGAGTTCAGATACATAAAAGATATTGTTACTCAGGAGGCTCTTGCCAATCCCAATACATCTATTATTCTTTCTTATGAGAATAAAGAGATCTTAAGAACAAGCGGAAGAGGGATGAAAAATACTATCCTTGAAATATTTGGAAAAAATACCCTGCAGAACGTTGTATCTTTCCCTCTTGGATTTTTAGGAAATACATCTCTTAATCGTTCAAACAAAGATTCTATATTTATTTTTATAAATAACAGACCTGTAAAATCAAAAATCATTGAAGAGGCTCTTATTGACGGATACTATACAAAACTTATGAAAGGAAGATATCCTTTTGCCATTTTGTTTATAGAGATTGACCCTAAAGAAGTAGATGTAAACGTACACCCTTCTAAAAAGATAGTTAAATTCTCTGACGAAAAATATATTTACAGCTATGTTTATGATGCTGTAAGAGATGCCTTTGCAGGTGATGAAGATTTTGTTTCTCCTGTTATAGAAGTTTCTTCAAAAGAAAATAATTTTTTGGATATAAACGATTTTAAAGATTTTACTCCTAAAAGTTTTAAAGAAGAGGTTATAAAAACAGAGCCTATATCTTTTGAGGTGAGCGAGCCTGAAATTTCTTTTGAAAAACCTGAAGATGATTTCAAAGAGAACGTTTCTGTTATTAACAGTAATATTTATGATGTTTTAGAAAAAGAAAAAGAGGAAAAGAAAAATACTCTTAATAAAGAAACAGAAGATAAAAATAAAAACTTTTCAAAAAATATA
>OGZM01002283.1_pt1 | contig 10746 bp, 7 predicted proteins | sample 1576821 | NCBI WGS metagenome assembly OGZM01 (sample SAMEA3541491, study PRJEB24748) | human gut metagenome | biome: human gut; feature: human-associated habitat; material: faeces | place: China | collected 2012
ATTTCCTTACCTGTGTTGTATTAAAGTTGTTCTTCAATAAACCACCTCCTTTCAAGCAATAATAAAAAACTCAATTTTAAATATGTACTAAACAATTAATGCATAATAAATCTAAAAAAATTATTATATAATTTTAGTTCTTCTAATACTTTACTTTTATATTTCATAATTTATTATAATGAATATATATTAACTATACCATAATATAAATAATATTTTTTATATTTAAGCTAACAAGATTTAATACAACATTTTCAGAATGGATAATTAATTTAAACATTAAAATTTCACCTTTTACTCCTTTTGTATTGTAAAAACCCTATAACTGAAACTACAACAATAAATAACAAAACAAATTCGTCTATAAATCCACCATAAAGCATTACTTTTATATCGTTTTTTAGCCCCAAATTATAAATTAAATTTGCATAATTTATTAATCGAAAAATAAAATATAATACTATCAATGAAATATAAAAAGTTGAAATTACTTTTTTTATACATTTTCCCTTTCCTTTTATCACTACAAATAAACAAATTAATCCTATTAATATAAAAATCAAACCCATTAAAATACTAATAAATTGCTCTATCATTTTATATATCCTCCTTCAATGCATAATTTACAAAAAATATCATATATAATATATATCTTATTAAAATAAAATATGGCGTATAATACAACTGAAAATATATAATTAGAATTGAATTAAGTATATTTAATCCTACTCCAATAAGTAGTAGTATATAATAGTTACCTTTTAGTTTGATATTTAATAATATTAAAAAAATAATAAATAACATTTTCATCCTAATTCACCACCTACTCGTATTTAAAATATGTATTATTATACATTACTTCACCATTTCTAATAATTTTTACTCTATACTCTACTGCTCCTAAGCCGTAGTAGGATAATCCACTATATTTCCAATTTGCTGTTATTACATATACTTCATCTCCAATTTCTACGTTAAAATATCTTCCTGCATCATCTACTAGTATGATTGATTCGTGTTTTGGAGCTAATGCTACAAAAAAATCAACAGCAGGAATTTCTTCACTTATCTTTTCAATAAGTATCCCATTTATTATTGCCTTTGTAGCATTTTCACTCCATTTAGTTAATTCATAACACCCTAGAACATAATCCGTTGCTTCAGCTGCACCTTTGTCATCTGTAGGTATCATCAAAGTAGTAGTTGTATTAAATGAAGGCATATAAATAATTTGGTCATCTTTATCGTAATAAGTATAAAAAGTTTCTGATGGCTATTCTTACCATAATAATAACTTATCCAATAAAAATATTTCTGATTTTAATATTTTTCAATTAGAATAATAAAAATACCAATTTGGTTTATCTAATTTCTTTAATTCAACGGCATCTTCAACTTTAGGTATATTGTCATTAAAAGAATAAAGTACCCCCATTGCATTATCTATAGTTGCTCCTTTAATACTTAAGAAAGATATATACCCTTTTTCCCAATCAATAACATAATAACCACATTTTTCTTCAAGTGTATCTAGTATTTGTATAATACTTTCATCTGTTATTGCAATTGTATCAAATTTATTTTTATAAAGTCTATCATATTCATTATTATAATTGTAATAAACTAATGCCTCCCAATCATCATTAATATTCCTAGATATTCTAATTGCTTTATAATTTTTAGACTTTCCCAAATCATTAAAATATTTAATACAATATAAATGTTCATCATAATTTTTCTCTAATTTTTTATACAAAACTTTTTCACCATCTATCATAGATATAGATGAACAAAATTGATATATTAACAAGTAATTATTATATATAATATACGCTATACATACAACACATATTAAACCTATAGTACGCTTAAATAACTTCTTGGAAAACATAGTTTATTCCTCCTTAATTTTTATTTACAGTGTATCGAATAGTTAGCCCAACTTATTCCCTGCATAATACACTTTTTATCTTCTTCTGAATCTGATTTGTTTATCATTCCTTTAACTCCAGATGAGATGACTCCAATTCCATTTTTTCCATAAGTTTCAGCTGCAAAATCTCCACCACCAAGCAATATATCTTGAGAATACCCCATATATGTTCCTAAGTAACCATATGAAATATTCCCAATCATTTCGACTGTTACAGGTTGTCCAAATAATATTACTTTTGCATTTTTACCGGGATAGGTAGTTCCTATTGTACTTTCCCAACTTTTTTCTTTTTTTATATCCCAATCTCCATTATGATTAACTTTTTTATAAAACCACCATACATCTAATACAGTATTTTTACTTGCAAACTCACCTCTCGAGTTGACCAATGCATCATTAACTGGTTTAGAAATATCAAAATATTGTCTATTCTCTTTAGTAATAATCTCTACACCAGCATTAATATCTTTTTGTTCTCGATAAATAAGCCCAAGTTTTTTCCACGTCTGTAGCCCTACAACACCATTGTATTTTCCTTTATTTCCTAATCCAAAATAATTTTTATAGTTATTTACTGCTTGAAATGTTTGTTCTCCAAAATAACCTTCTTTATCAACTATATTTTTTGACATAAATCCCCTATTTTGTAATTCATGTTGAAGAACCTTAACATCATCACCCGAAGAACCTAATGACAATCTTGTATTGTAGTCAAATAACCCACTAGGGTCCCAGCCATTTACCGGATTTCCAGCACAATAGCTATACCAGTTATCTCCGTCCTTTGCCGGGTCTTCTGTTGTAAATCTTCCTAAACTTGGGCTATAATATCTTGCTCTTAGGTAAATACTATCTGTTTCATTATCGTACTGTTCGCCACAATATCTGAAAAGATTTGTATCATTTGCGTCCTTATTTAATTCTACACCAAAAGCATCATAATCATAGGTCTTTATTGATTTACCACTTTCATTTGAAATGTTTACTACACTTCCGTGTCCATCATAGCTGTAATACTCATTACCATTTTTAGAGATAAGTTTATTTCCTCTTACATATTTATTTGTAAGTTCGCCATCTCCGTTCATTTCAGCTATTATATTTCCATTTCTATCCCATACAAATCTATCAAAGTTGCTAGCATTGCTCTTTCTATATCTCAAGCCATTTGGAAGGTAAGCATACTCCCACTTTGATTCCTTATTACTTTCAAAAGATGTCATTTCATTAAATTCGTTGTACTTATATATTTCATAAGTATTATTCAATTCATTTTCTGAAACTAAATCCTGACTTGGTGAGCCATTTACTCCCTTTGTTGTGTAACCTATCTTCTTTATCTGATTACCATTATTATCATAAACATACTTTGTTACATCAGTTTCATTATTTGCATAAGAATGGTTACTTTCTTCCAAAAGTCTATTATTAAGGTCGTAGGTATACTCAATTTCATTATCACCATTTATTACTTCACTTGTTCTATTTCCTGCTGTGTCGTAATAGTAGTTCTTTATACTTTTCCCTTCTGTTTCTTTTGTTAATCTTGAAAGTTTATCATAGGTATATGTACAAAGTGTTCCATTTCTATTTTGCTCTATAATATTTCCGTCTAAGCTATATTTGTAACTATACTCTGACATTTTAACATTATCAGAACCTATGTTACTTACACTTTTTATCATATTCCCATCATTGTATGTATATATTGTAGAAGTGCCATTACCATAAGTTACAGAACTTAAATTATCATTAGCATCATAACCATATTTTGCCATTAGCTTATCATTACCTGTAGTAACATTTGTTACTGTATACAAGTTACCTTTAGCATCATACTTATACATTACTTTTTCTTTTCTAGTATAGTCGCCAAAATATCCGGCTCTATTATCAAATATTTCATACTCATTACATCGGCCATCTCCACCATTTGCATACGCTACAACATAACTCATACCATCTTCATATATTTTTTGCTGATATATAAGCCCTTTATCATCATACTTATTACATATAGCTGAGGTATTATTTTTTATTTCTGTTACTCCACCTGTTGCACCATAAGTATATTCGGCTTTTACTTTTTCTTCGTTATTTGTTTTAGTATACTCTTTAGATATTCTATTCATTCCGTCATAGGCATAATAAATAGTTACATTATTTCTATCTACCTTTCTTGTCATATTGTCGTATATATCATAGTAATATCTTTCAGTCTTTCCCATTGCATCAGTATAAGAATCAGGTTTATTGTGATTGTTATAAGTATATTTTACTGTTCTAGTACCATTTGCATAAGAAACAGAAATAGTATTACCCACTTTGTCATAACTATAAGTATTATTATATTCCTGACCATTATTATCTACTATTTGCGATAATATCATATTATTTCTATCATCATATACATAACTTCTTTTACTATATTCATTATCCTTTTGTCTAACAGATTCTGAGCAAACATTACCATTTTCATCGTATGTATAATCAGTAATAGCATATTGTCCACCCTCAAAAGGAGCTTTAACCTGTATCTTTCTACCATTAGCATCATAAGTTATAGTAGACTTATTATTTTTTGAATCTGTAGCAGATATATTTCTATTTAAAAAGTCATATTCGTATGTTGTTATATGACCATTAGGGTCAGTTTGCTTAGTCACATTTCCAAATATGTCATACTCCATTGTGTATTTCTTATTGAGATAATCTGTAGCTGTAATATGATTTCCTAAATAGTCATTAGTGTAGTTTGTAGTTACGCCATTCTTTATTTCCTGTACTACATAGCCCATATTGTCAACAGTTTCACTTGAAATAATATTTGAACAATTATCATCGCCTAAAATAATCTTCCTTGATTGTCCATTACCGTATCCATATACTGACTTATACATTTGAGTACCAGTCAAGGCATCATTAATGGTCTTACTTAATAATCTATTTTTATAATCATATGTATAAACACTCTTGCTTTTACCAGGAACAGTTCGTACTGAAAGATTCATATTTTCATCATATTCATAGGTAGCAAGATTTTTGTTATAACTTAAATCATATATACTTGACAACGCTCCAAGAGCATTGTAATTATACTTTATAGCATTTCCATTTTCATCAGTATACTGTGCTGTATTAGCTCCATAATCATATGTTACGGTTTTAGCTGTATTATCAGGGTTTGTACTCTTTATAACATTGCCCATATCATCATATGTATACGAAGTTGTTTTTCCATTACCATTTGTTTCTGATGTTACATTGCCCATATTATCATAGGTCTTTCTAACAGTAATTTCATCTGTAGTAGAAGAACCAACATATGTATTATTATTTACATAAGTATACGTTGTTGGTATATAATGAGTAACATCTGTAAAGGCTCTTTGCTCGATTACATCACCTTTACTATTATATGAATACTGTGTTTTAGCCTTTAAATCGCTATTTGCAGTTACTGTAGATTCAGTAATAAGACTATTGCTATCTATAGTATTTCTCTCAACTATAGTTGTAGATGAATTTTGCTTATAAGTCTTTGATTTCTGTACATAGTAATTACTATCGCCATAATACGTATATTCAGTTAAGCCCTCTTTATCAAGGTCTTTTTCCTTTAAATATTCATATTCTCTACCCTTACAAGATAATGGACTATAATATCTTAACAATTTACCACTATAGTTATCATAATAATAATACTCTGCTTTTATAACATTTTCATCATTCGTATATACCCAATTTGGATAAGGACAAGTATGCTTGCCGTCATTTTCTACATCAGTATATCCCATCTCTACAGTTTTTTGAGTACCCTTTGGATATGTTCCACTTACAATTTTTGTATTAAGATTACTACTATTATAGGTATAAGTTGTATCTAAATTACCCTCTATAGTTCTTACTGTATAAGGATAAGCACTTGATTCGTTCTTTTTCTTATGTCCTGTATAGTTATTTTCACTATAAAAATAACTAGTCCCTGAATATTTCTTACCATCAGGTGTGGTATAATATTTACAACTTATAGGTCTAATCTTATCATCATCATTTTCATTACCATATGTACTCTCACCATACTCGTAATTTGCAGTAGCTCCTGTAGGATAAGTTACTTTTGTAAGATTATAAGAGAAAAACTTTTTAGGGTCTTTATTCTTTTTATGTATGGTATCTGTTTTGCCAGTATAGCCGTATGTAGTAACTAAACTTTTACCATTTACACTTTCCGTTTTACTTACCAAATAATAGAATGACCTATTATCACAATATCTTGAATAATTAAATCTATAACTAATTTGATGACCATTTGGTAAAGTGACTACATATGTTCTGCCACTTGTGTCATTATTTGCCACCATTGTTATTGTACTACCATTCACATTTGTAATAGTAATATCATCGTGGTTATAATTTACGGATATAGCATTTCCAAATCGGTCTACTTTCTTCATAAAAAGGCCTTGTTTATTGAAAAACTCTCTTGTACCATCGCTATAAATCAATACTGCCTTTGCCCCTGGTACAATATTTTGATAGTCTTCCTCTAATTTTAAATCTTGAAAAGCATACCCATATATTTTAAAATCATGACTTCCTGCCATATCTACTTTACCAATAGAGTATGTTCTACCATCTTCAAGTATAATTTGACTAAATGCAACAACATTGTTATTACCATGAGGCTTATTTCCACCTGCCGCATTTGCAATTCTGCTAAAACCTAAATGCCATACATATTCACTTGGAATGTTCCATACATTTACAGTAGATGTAGCCTCAAATCTGTTGCTTGAATCAAACTTAAATGATAGATTTGTATCAAGCCCATTTTTTCCCGGAATTGTTGCTATCTTTTCAGTATACATCAATGCACCAGTTGTAAGACTTACATTATCATTTATGCCAGCATCTGTATTAAATGGTCCTTTAAGTTTAGCACTATCTACTAGATTATCACTTTCATCTTCTGTAGTAACAGATGAATTGGTTGTTGAATATGTGCTTAAAAGCCCTCTATCTGCTGCCAATTCATCTATTTCCCTAGCTAAACTAACTGCGTTTGTATCATTTTTTTCAATATATTGGTTTACTGCATCTTCATCAACAGCATATTCATCAGCAAGTTCTCTGGAATTAACCGGTACAAAAAGGTCATTACCTGGAACAATTTCTACTGCACTCTGACTTGTGACTGCATCAACCACGTCATCAACTTTTTTCTCAATAACTGCTGATGCAAAAAATGCTTTTACAGCTGATTCCATATCAATACCACTTATAACCATCTCTTGAAACTTTTCTTTTACAGTCTCTTGTTCTATGTAATTACTCTCCAAATTTGCTGTAGCAAATTCTTCTGCTGATTTTTTAGCTTTCTTTAGAGAACCAAAGTTTTTTATCATTTCAAAAGCCTGGTCAACATTTATTTCCATTTGCTGCATTATAACAGCTACAGATATTGAATGTCTAATGTCATAGCCTCTATCACGAAGTTGTGACATAGTATCTTCCCTTACACCTAAATACATATTTAATCCATTTTTTTCATATCCACTTAGGTTTTCATACATTTGTCCGTCATTTAACAGTACCAATATACCATCAGGAATGTCATCTGTATTTATTTCGTCATCTTCTAGCTGACTTATATTAATCGTTACTTCTTCCGTTGTAGTTTCAGATATTTCTTCTATCCCTTCATTTTCTACAACTGACTCATCATCGTTCACAACTGATGAGCCACTTAAAACTTCATCATTTTTTTGTAGATTGTCTACAGAATCAACCACTGATTCAAATAGTTCCCCTGCCATTGTTAATGTACCACCAGACATACATTCTGTAGCCATAACAAAAGCAAGAACAAAGGCAATTCTTTTTAAAACACCTTTCATATTTTCGCCCCCTTATTCAGCCATAACTGCCTTAAGTTTAATTGAAGTAGTAGCAGTTTGTTTTGCTTTACATTCTATTGAAGCAAGTATGCCACTCCAATTTTTAATATCCTTATTTACTTTGAACTTTAAAGTACCATTTTTATTTTCTAAAATAGTAATTGCTCCATTATTTTGCAATACCGGTACAGTAATATTATATGCACCTTGGTCTTCATCAAATAATTTTGTAATATCTATAATACTATTATCATAATAAATTGTAAAAACAAAATCTTTTATATTAGTTACATTTTCTAATGTATAAAAATATTTATAGTCTTTATTTTGTTCAACACTTATTTGCTTTGTAGCATCCGGAATTAAAGTATTTCCATTTTCAATTGCAATTTTATATATGCTCACTCCGTTACTACTTGTGTCATCTGTATAAACATACAATTTATCATAAGGTTCAACATAATCAAAGGTATATTCTTGAATTTCTTTATTTAAAGATTTTTTTCCGATTAAGTAACCTGAAGCGTTTGCAATAAATAAACTAGCATTTGTATTTTCTGAATTTGCTGTAATCTTTATTTTTCTAGCACATCTAGCTTTATCAGAACCCCTACTATCAGATATATTGAAGGCTATTGCTCCTCCGTGATTAAAATAACTACCTCTTAATCCTAAGGCCTTAGAATATAAATTATTATTTATATTTTTTACAACAATATTATAATGAGGAACACTTGTTAACTCCAAATTATCTATAACTTCTGTGCCACTAACTGTATGAGCAACAAAATTTGTATTGTTTGAAAAATCCCAACTCTTATTTTCAACATAATTGTTTAACCTTGGTACAACTGTAATTCTATAAATTCTTATACCACTATCCAAAGAACGTAAACACATTCTTCCTCCATCACCATTATATTTTATTCTTTGAGTTGTTACAGTTGAAGATACTAATATATCTAGGGATTTTCCATCTTCATCCTTTAAATTTTCAGAATAATTTGTTGTAACAATCAGCTTTCTCTTACTGGCTGAATCACTTGTTCGAGCTGTTATATAAACATCTGAATTTGGAAAAACAGGGAAATCTATTTGTCGGCTTCCTGATTGACAATCCCCAACTAAATCTATTGCTCCAGTATTTCGAGCCGTAGCATCATTATAGTTTATTGAAGGATTATATTTCATTACATTAGTTTCATCAGCAAATAAATTCATATTTTTATATGAAACATTTTTATTAATATCAAATTTTGTATTTCCGAATATTGATGAATCAAAATCCCATTCATACTTTTGACCTTCTGACAAAGCTATATGTTCTTTCGAATCATATTTGTGTACATAAATTGCATAGGCTCTCATAGCTCCGTCTTTTGCATATAGACACAAAGTAGTTGGTGTTCCTGTATATTTAAACTTATATGTACCTACTTCATTTGCTGCTAGAGTTTGGCTTTTTCCAGTCTTTTCATCATACAGAACATAATGCCTAGTAACACTATCATCATTTGAACGCCCTAATATAAAAATCTCACTATCACCACTAACGTTAAATTTTACAGAACCCTTATCCTTTGTTCCATCTTTTGGAAAATAGGCATAACCATTAAAATATCTCCCACCAAATTCTCTTCTCATACCCAACTCTACTGATAATCCTGGCATAAGAGTTAGTCCATCTATAATTTTTTCAGTTTTTATGCTATCCGCAAAGTCTAAATTTCCATCTCCAAATAACCATTCTGATTCATTTTCTTTAACAAAATCAGAAAAAACATTTGTATCTGTTATATCTGCAAAAACAATATTAGTTCCTAAAAGTAAAAATAACAGATTAAAAATAATAAATATTTTTTTCATTTTACCCCTCCCAATAAATAATTTTACTAAATTTTAAGATATATTACTCTGAATTAATTGACTATCACCACTTTTCTAATTAAATTTTAATATATCTTTAATTATATTTTAACATTTTTAGAGTTTATAATCAACTTATTGTGTATATTTTTAGTAAAAATCACTAAAATTATAAATTCTTTATAAATTATTGATTAATATCTATTAGTTTTATTTCTTAAAAAAATAAAACTTTCTAAATAGATAAGCATCTATTTAGAAAGTTTACTTGATATTATCATATTAATTTATTTTTTCTTCAGTAAATTTATATTTATAAAAACTATTTCCACATAATAAAGATATAATTAGGCAATAAAAACTAAAATAAAAATAATCATTCATAAATACAAAATTAAAAACAAAGAAAACTATACCAAAAGTAGAAAATAGCATAAAATATATTAACCACACCTCTTTAATTAATTTATAGGATAATATATATTTTTCTTTTAGTATTTTTTTCAATACAAGATAAAATGGCAATTTATAAATAATAAATATACTCGCTATTACTATTAAGAATTTCAACAAATTTTCACTTGAAAATATTGCATCATTTTTTATTATCCTATTTACCATAAATATAAGTAAAATCGAAAGCATCATCAATAAAATTCTGCAAATATATTTAATTATCTTATTCAAAAAAATCACCCCTTTACACTAAAAGATTCTATACATATAAAAACATTTGCAAAGATTAACAACATTAAATCATATATTATTTTATATAAATTAACAGAACTATTTATCAGAACACTCTCTATAATGTCAAAAGATATACATATTTGCAATATAGTCAATATAAAAATATATAACCACGCCATAATTCTATTTGTATTGATTTTTAAAAATTTATAACCTAACATATGTACACACAGTAATATAAACGGAAAAAATGCAATTTTAAAAATTGAAATTATATCTGACATATCTCTAGCCATATATGAAATTACAGTTAAAATAATCATTTGCCATATAAATATTATATTAATTATATAT
>OGZM01002286.1_pt1 | contig 10742 bp, 8 predicted proteins | sample 1576821 | NCBI WGS metagenome assembly OGZM01 (sample SAMEA3541491, study PRJEB24748) | human gut metagenome | biome: human gut; feature: human-associated habitat; material: faeces | place: China | collected 2012
CGACGGAAGACAGACTGGGAGATCTCGGGCGTGAAGTCAACGCGCTTCATGCGCACGTCAACGATGCCGATGCCGACGTCGCGCACGCGTTCCTGAAGGAGCTGCGAGATTTCGACCATGGCCTTGTCACGCTCGGAGGACGTGATCTGGTTGACGGTGCGCTTGTTGACGACCACGTTGAGCACGTCGCGCAGAAGTGCGGAGACGCGGTTCGCGGCAGCGGGTTCGGAGCCCTGGAAGGAGACCCAGTAGAGGCGCGGATCCTCGATGCGCCACTTGACGAACGTATCGATCAGAAGGTTCTTCTTTTCGGACGTCTGGACGAGGTCGGCGCCGGCCGCATCAAGGTTGAGGATGCGCTTGTCGAGGTAGACGATGTTCTGCAGGGGCGGCGGGAGCTTCACATGAAGGCCGGGCTCGGAGATCACGGTCTTGAGTTCGCCGAGGGCGAAGACAAGAGCGTACTCGCGCTCGTTCACTGTGTAGACGCACATGCGGAGCAGGCCGGCCGCCACGAGGACGGCGATCAAAAGCGTGGAGAGTTTCTTCATGGCTGTCGTCCTTTAGCGGCGGTCGCGGCGCATGCGCTGATATTCGTCGCCGGGAGCGGCGGAAGAAGTCGTCGGCTGGGCGGAGCCCGTCGTCTCGACGGCGCTCTGGGCGGCCGTGACGCCGTGGTCGGCGAGCGCGGCGGCCTCCTTCTGGGCCTGAGTCATGGCGTCGGACTTCGTGTTGTTGACGATCTTGTCGAGCGGCAGGTACAGCAGGTTGTTGCCGCCCTTGGCGTCGACGTAGACCTTGGTGACGTTCTTCATGACGTCGCGCACGGTGTCGACGTAGAGTCGGTCGCGCGTGACTTCAGGAGCCCTGGCGTACTGGGACTGCAGGGCGGAGAAGCGGTCGGCATCGCCTCGGGCGGTCTCGACGATGCGGGCCTGATAGCCGAGCGCCTCTTCCTTGAGGCGTGCGGCGGTACCTTCGGCCTTCGGGATGACGGCGTTGCGGTAGGCCTCGCCGAGGTTGATCGAGCGCTCGCGGTCCTGACCAGCCTTGACGGCGTCGTTGAAGGCGGCCTGAACCTGCTGGGGCGGCTGGGCGTTCTGGATGGCGACGCTCATGACCTCAATGCCGGAGGAGTAGCGATCGAGCATGTCCTGCATCGACTTCTTGACGGCCTCGGCGATCTCGGCCTTGCTTTCGAAGAGGACGCTGTCCATTGCCTTGCGGCCGACGACCTCGCGCATGGCGGACTCGGCGGCCTGCGTCACGGTAAGGTCGGGCTGGCGGATGCGGAAGACGTAGTCGCGCGCGCCGTCGCCCGGCTTGATGCGGTACTGGACGGTGAACTGCACGTCGACGATGTTCTCGTCGTCGGTGAGCATCAGGGCTTCGCGCAGACGGTCGGAGCGGCCGGCAAAGCCGATTTCGGTCGTGCGAACGCTCGAGACGTCGACGATCTGCACGTCCTGAATCGGCATCGGGAGATGCCAGCGGAAGCCGGCGGCGGTCGTCTCGGCATAGCGACCGAACGTGGTCACGATGCCGCTCTGGCCTTCGGGCACGATGTAGAAGCCCGTGGCGCCCCAGGCGAGAACCGCCAGGCCCACGATCACGGACATGCCGATGCCCGCCCCCTTGCGGCCCGCAGGCAGATTGGGACGCTTGCCGCCGAGGCCTCCCATGCCGCCGAGGCCGCCGAAGATGCCGCGGGCGCCCGTCGGGCGGTCGGCGCGGTCGTCACGACGGTCGTCGTCGCCGTAGCGGCGGGCCTGAGGACGCTCGACACGCTCGTCGTCACGATCCTCGTCACGACCGTAGCGGTCATCACGCTCATCCACATCGTCGCGGGAGAAGTCGTCTCGGCTGCGAAGGTCGGGATGACGGCGGTCCTCCTTCCTGTCGCGGCCCGTTGCGCCGTGCAGAAGTTCGGAGAATTCCTTCCAGAGACGGTCGAGATCGTCCATCCCGTCGTTGTCATCGCGTCGATCGCCGCGGCGGCGGTCGTCGCGGCGGTTGTCGTCACGTCGGTCATCGTCCTCGTCGGGACGACGGGGCGGCTCTTCGTCGGCGGAACGATCGTCCCTGCGCGGCTCCTCGTCGGAGGAGCGGCCCCAGCGGGGGTCATTGAGCGGCATATGCGTTGCTCCAGTCAGCAATGTTTGTCTTTGAATGGCGTGTCGGCGGGTCTGCGCAGGACTCTGCTGAAGACTCCCGAACTGAATCTTTCATTTTAATGACTTTTGTTGCATGCCCGACTCGCGGGCAAGCTTCTTTACAACTACCGGCCTCGCACACAGCAATCCGAAAGCGCCTTTTCATCAGTAAGATAGGCGTTTCCAATCGGCAACCGGCAGGAACACCTCAAGCAGTCGCGCGCACGGAACACGTCCGAAGGATCACCAAAAGCGGCATCTCCTCCGCATGCCCAGTGGCAGAGGGTAAACGCTTAGCGACGTTTTAAGGCGTCTCCATTATGATTTGCAGGCGAGCGCGAAGCTTTCCCTTCCCGCGCAGCAAGGAAATAAGCGGCTCAAGACCGCCCCCTTACTCCAAAACAACCAAAGGACTTGTATCATGACCCCCGAAAAAACGACCGAACAGGCCGTCAATGAAAAGGTCGGCATCGGCGCGTATCTCTCGCTCGCATTTGCCGTCGTCTTCTTCTCCGGCCTCTGCGCCTCCTCTCAGTGGTGGGGCGTCTTCGACTTCACGACCGTCAACGGCGGCTTCGGCCGACTCGTAAGCGGCGTCACCGAACAGGGCGACGCCATCAAGACGGCCATGGCCAACTTCCGAGGCAAGGGCGGCTCCGGCGCCATCGACGGCTTCATGTTCGCTCTTTCCCTCGTTCCGACGGTGATGTTCGCCCTTGCGATGATCACCGTCTTCGAGCACTACGGCGCCCTCAAGGCCGCCCGCAAGATCCTCACCCCGGTTCTGCGTCCGCTCATCGGCATCCCCGGTTCCGCCGCTCTCGCCCTCATCGCCTCGATGCAGTCGACCGACGGTGGTGCCGCCCTCACCCGCCAGCTCAAGGACGCCGGCGAGCTCACGGAATCCGAGACCAACACGTTCGCCGCGTTCCAGATGACGGCCGACGCACCGATCACGAACTTCTTCTCCTCCGGCGCCGTACTCTTCACGCTCGTCGCTGCCGACGGCACGCTCGCCGTTCCGGTCAGCCTGGGCCTGTGCCTCGGCGTCATCCTGCTCGGCAAGGTTCTCTCCGCCAACATGATGCGCCTCCTCCAGATCCGCGCCTCCCGCAAGTAACCACGAACGTTAAAAACAGAAGAAGGAACAAAAATGTCCGGACATGAATCTGCTAATCCGATGGTCACCGACGTGTTCGTGAAGGGCGCCGTCCAGGGCTGGAACATCGCCGTCACCTCCACGATTCCGAACGTCCTGATGGCGTTCGTGATCATCAAGGTCCTCAACCACTCGGGCCTCCTCACGATCTTCGGCGAACTGTTCGCCCCGATCATGGCCATCTTCGGCCTCCCCGGCGAAGCCGCCGCCGTTCTCCTCGGCGGTTGGATGTCCATGGGCGGCGGCGTGGGTGTTGCCGTCTCGCTCTTTGACCAGGGGCTTCTCACCGGCGAGCACGTCGCCATCGTCGCCCCGTCGATCTACCTCATGGGCAGCCAGGTCCAGTACATGGGCCGCTGCCTCGGCGTGATCGGCATCAAGGGCTCGAACCTCTTCAAGATCATGGCTCTCCCGATCGTCACGGCCTTCGTCTCGCTCTTCGTGATGAAGCTGATCGTTCTCGCGAGCTAAGCTCTCCCGGAGCCCGCTCCAACAAGGCCGCTTCCGCGCCACAAGGCGCAGGAGCGGCCTTTTTCCTTGTACGTTCTGAACAGCCTGTGCCTCCGCGCACCCGTGCTATCCTGATTCGGACAACACTCTGGAAGGAGGGCCCATGAAGAACATCCTCGTGATCGGCGCGGCAGGCCAGATCGGCTCCGAGCTCGTCCCCGAACTCAGGCGCCGCGGCTACATGACCGTGGCCGCAGGCAGCGGTCGCACGCCGCTGACCGCCGCGCTCTCCGAAGGCGGTCCGACGGCCGTCGTCAACCTTCTCGACGCGGACGGCCTGCGCAGGACCGTCGAACACTACGCCATCGACACGATCTTCAATATGGCGGCCATTCTCTCGGCCGTGGGCGAGTCGAAGCCCATGACGGCATGGGACATCGGCGTCAATGGCGTGATCGGTCTTCTCGAGCTCGCACGCGACAAGAACCTCTCCGTCTTCACACCGAGCTCCATCGGGGTCTTCGGTCCCGAAACGCCCCATGATCCGACGCCTCAGGACACGGTCTGCAGGCCGAGGACGATGTACGGCATCACGAAGGTGGCAGGCGAGCTACTCTCCGACTACTACAGGGCGAAGTACGGCGTCGACGCCCGAAGCGTCAGGTATCCGGGCCTCATCTCCCACGTGACGCCGCCCGGCGGCGGCACGACCGACTATGCGGTCGACATCTACTGGAAGGCAGTCGAGCACGGCCGCTACGCCTCTCCGCTCGCCGAAGGGACGAGGCTGCCGATGATGTTCATGGCCGATGCGCTGCGCGCCGCCATCGAGCTGATGGAGGCCGATGCCTCAAGACTCCGGCACTTCAACAGCTTCAACGTGGGCGCGATGAGCTTTGCGCCCGAGGACGTGGCGGCGAGCATCAGAAGGCGGATGCCCGGGTTCGAGCTCACCTACGAGGTGAATCCCCTGCTGCAGGGCATCGCCGAGAGCTGGCCTGACGCACTTGACGACACGACGGCGCGCGAGGAATGGGACTGGAAACCCGAGTACGACCTCGACGCAATGACGGACGTCATGCTCGAGGCGATCTCCGAAAGGCTCGGCGGAAAGTCAGGGCACAGCTCTCAGGCCTGATGAACAGAAAGCCTGCATTCATCGCGAATGCAGGCTTTCTTGCATGAAGGCGCAGAAGGGCGTCAGCGGCTATCTCTTCTTCTTGCGAACGAGGAAGTCCTCGATGTTGTCGTCCGCCAGGGCGACAAGGTCGTGTGCGACCTCTTCCTCCCAGGGTTCGGGCGCGCGCGGTTCGTTCGGATTGTCAACGCGCCACTGGTGCGCGAACTCGCCGATCGCCTGACGCAGAAGATCGAGCCCCTCACCCGTAAGGGCGGAAACGAAGACCGCCTTGGGCCGGCCGTCGGGATGACGCACGATCTCGGGTTCGAGAGCCGTATTGTCGATTTTGTTGTAGACGAGGATCGCGGGGACGTCGTCCGCCTTGATCTCCTCGAGCACCGCGTTAACCTCGCTGATCTGGTCCTCTCGGACCGACGAGGAGGCGTCGACCACGTGAAGCAGAAGATCCGCATGGACCGTTTCGTCAAGGGTGGACTTGAAGGCCTCGACGAGCTGATGCGGAAGGCCCCTGATGAAGCCCACAGTGTCGCTCGCGACGACCGTCTCCTCGTCGCTGATCCAACAGCGGCGGGCGGTGGTGTCGAGCGTTGCGAACAGCTGGTCGGCCGCGTAGCTCTTGGCGCGCGTGAGGCGGTTGAAGAGCGTCGACTTACCTGCGTTCGTGTAGCCCACGAGCGAAACGGAGAGCGTGTCGGAGCGGGAGCGCGAGCGGCGTTGCGTGTCACGCTGACGCGCGAGACGCTTGAGCTGGTCGCGAAGCTGCTTCATGCGCACGCCGATCATTCGGCGGTCAAGCTCGATCTGCTTTTCGCCGGGGCCGCCGGTCTTGCCGAGGCCGCCGCGCTGGCGCTCCAGATGAGTCCAGCCGCGCACGAGGCGCGTGGAGAGATGCTCGAGCTGGGCGAGTTCGACCTGCAGGCGGCCTTCGCGGGACTTCGCGCGGGCGCGGAAGATGTCGAGAATCAGCTGGGTGCGGTCAAGAACGGGAAGCTCGATGGCGCGCTCGATGTTTCGCTGCTGGGCCGCCGAGAGGGGGACGTCGAAGACGACGACGTCGGCATGCAGCTCATGAGCGAGCTCTCCGAGCTCGTCAACCTTGCCCGAGCCGATGAAGAAGGCGGGATCGGGCTTGTCGCGCTTGGCATCAAGAAGTCCGACGGGTTCGAGTCCGTCGGACTTGACGAGAAGCGCAAGCTCTTCGGCCGAGTCCTGGTAGACGACGCGGCCGACGACGACGCATACGAGAAAGGCGCGCGTGGCCTTCACCGCGCGCGTCTCATCGATCTGGAACGTGCTTATCTCAGTTCTCCGGCACGGAGGGCATGTTCACGGCACGCGTCGGAACGACGGTGCTGATCGCATGCTTGTAGACCATCTGGGTGACCGTGTTGCGCAGAAGCACGACGTACTGGTCAAAGGATTCGATCTGGCCCTGAAGCTTGATGCCGTTGACGAGATAAATGGAAACGGGGATGCGATCCTTGCGAAGGATGTTCAGGAACGGATCCTGAAGAAGCTGACCTTTCTGAGTCATTTTGTTGTTCTCCGACCGTCTGGGCCTGTTCCTTGCGGCAGCCCATCAGTCTTTGTTGTTATTCGATGCGGGTGGATCTGAACCGGTTCCGGCAACCGCCCGCGCACGGCCGCACGTACTGCGGCACTCCCTTCTATCTTATCACCTGACGATTGTAAATATCGTCCGCAAAGAGAAAAAGAAACCGAAAAACGCGTTTTCACGGGCATCAGAAAAGACGGCGGCGAAAAAAACGCTCCCGCCAGATTCGAGGGGAGCGTTTTCGTGCACGCGGGGGCGACGGCCGCCCCCGGATCCCGAGAGGATCAGCGCTTGTTGTCGTCCTTGACGAAGGGGTTTTCCTTCGTGCGGAACTCGATGCGAAGCGGCGTGCCGGCGAGGTCGAACTTCTCGCGGAAGAAGCCTTCGAGATAGCGGCGGTAGCTTTCGCCGATGTCCTCGAGGGCGTTGCCGTGAATCACGATGACCGGCGGATTCGAGCCGCCCTGGTGCGCGAAGCGAGGCTTCGGACGGCCGCCGCGGGCGCGCGGGGGCTGCTGGCGCTCGACGGCCTCGAAGAGGGCTCGCGTGAGCTTGGGCGTCGGAATCTTGCGGTAGGCCGCGGCGTGGGCCTCGTCAACTGCCTTCATGAGGTGATTGAGGCCGTTTCGCTTGAGGGCCGAGATGCGGATCATGCGGGCCCAGCGCAGGAAGTGCAGCTTGCGCTCGAGCTCGAGGTTGAACATCTCGCGGTCGTAGTCGGACATGAGGTCCCACTTGTTGACGGCGACGACGAGGGCGCGGCCTGAGTCGAGTACGTAGCCCGCAATGTGGGCGTCATGATCGGCGATGCCGTTCTTGGCGTCGACGACGAGAATGACGACGTTGGCGTCCTCGATGGCCTGCAGGGTCTTGACGACGGAGAACTTCTCGATGGCCTCGAACACCTTGCCCTTCTTGCGAAGGCCGGCCGTGTCGACGAGCTCGTAGGGACGGCCGTTGTATTCGAAGTCGACGCGGATGGCGTCGCGGGTGGTGCCCGGCATGTCGAAGGCGATGAGGCGCTCTTCGCCGATCAGGGCGTTGATGAGCGTGGACTTGCCGGCGTTCGGACGGCCGGCGAGCGTCACCTTGAGGCGTTTGGGCGCATCGGGGTCGTCATCCTCCTCATCCTCGGGCTCCTCCTCGAAGCCCTCGAGGGCGAGGTCCATGACGGCGTTGACGCCCTGGCCGTGGGCGGCCGAGATGAGCCACGGCTCACCGAAGCCGAGCTCGTAGAACTCGGCGGCGGCGACAGCGGAAAGGCCTTCGGCCTTGTTGACGACGAGGATCACCTTGCGGCCGGACTGGCGCAGGCGAACAGCGATGCGCTGGTCGTGCGGAGTGAGGCCGGAACGGGCGTCGCAGACGAAGATGACGACGTCGGCCTCGTCGATCGCAAGCTCGGCCTGGCTGGCCATGGCCTTGACGATGCCTTCGGACTTGACGGGCTCGAAGCCGCCCGTGTCGACGACGATGTAGGGCATGCGGCCGACACGGCCCTGACCGTACTGACGGTCGCGGGTAAGCCCGGGGAAGTCGGCGACGATGGCGTCGCGGCTGCGCGTGAGGCGATTGAAAAGCGTGGACTTGCCGACGTTCGGACGGCCCACGAGAGCAATGACAGGAAGCATGTTTCTGGAAAAAGAGAGGCCGGACGACGCTCCAGAGGAGCATCGACCGGCGTGGATTCAAGGCGTTTTAAAGAGCGCGGGCGCGCGGCGTCATTCGCCGAGCGACTCCTGAAGCACGTAGGCGACCTCGCCTTCGACGGTCTGGAAGACCGCGCCGTAGCCGAACTGGGCGGCGGGCGCGCGCACGGCGCCGTCAAGGCGGGTGCGGCCGACGACCTCGCCGTTGGCGGGGTTCATCATCGTGACGTAGCCCTCATAGTCGGCAACGGCCACCGTGGCACCGATGCGGATCGGAGCGGAGACCGTGCGGTACTCGAGGTCGCGGTTGACCCAGGCTTCGCGGCCGTTGGCGCGGTTGTAGGCGTGGACGTAGCTCTGGTCGTCGACGACGTAGACCATGCGGGCGTCGGCGACCGGACCGGTGACGCTGTCGACCTTCGCATTCCAGACGAGCTGACCGTTCGTCGAGCTCATGCACACGAGGTTGCCCTGGAAGGCGGCGGCGCACATGAGCTGGTTGTCGACCCACGGACGACCGACGACGTCGATGAGGCGCTCGACCTCGGTGATGCCGGCGGCCTGACCGATGACGGCGTCAAAGACGGGCTTGCCGTTGAGGCCGAGGGCGAGAAGACGGCCGTTGGCCTGACCGGCGAGGATGCCCGCGGGGGACCAGGCCATCTGGTTGAAGGCCTGGAGCGTGAGCGCGGGAGCCTGGCCCTGATAGTGCCAGCGGCGTTCGCCGGTGACGATGTCGAAGGCGGTGATGCGCGTGTCGGAGGTCTTCACCACGACGAGGCCCTGGCCGACGAGCGGCGGAACGTCCGTCTCGGCGGAGAGCGTGGCACGCCAGATGAACTTGCCCTCGGCGTCGTAGACCTCGACTTCGCCGCGGTCCGTTACGACGGCCTGATGCATGCCGTCCGTGCCGACGCCTGCGACGATGCGGGAGCCGGCTTCGGCTTCCCAGACCTTGTCGCCCGTATGGCGGTCAAGGCGGTAGAGGCTGCTGCCGCCCGCGGCGTAGACGGCATTGTCCGTCACGGCAGGCGTGAGATAGCCGTCGCTTTCGCCGACGGAAGCCGTCCAGGAGACCTTCGGGCTGACCATTTCACGGAAGTCCTGCAGGTCCGCAGGTTCGTGGCTGTCGGGCGTGCTGCAGCCGGCGAGGGTGAGAACCGTCAACGCTGCGGCGGCGCCGAGCAGAGCTTTCTTGGCAAACATCGTATTCATCTCGTTGTGTTGGGCTTCTCGCCGCAGGCAAACCACCGCGCGGCTGAATCCATGATTGTATTAGCAAAAAGAACGGCAGCGGGGACAAATGACTCGTATTTTTCATTCGTCCTGCGCCGCCGTCATGCAGGGTCCTCCTGCCCGGTCACGGCCGTGCCGGGCGGCGCAGTCCGTCATTCCGCAACAGGCGGAAGCGAGGCGAGCTTGTAGTGGAGGACGCCGCGGATCGGGCTCTGCTCGCCAGCGGCCTCAACGGCCTTCTGCCAGGCGGCGCGGGCCTTTTCAAAGTCGTTCATGGCGTAGTAGACGTCGCCGAGGCGGTCCTCGACCAGAGCGGTCTGGTCGGGAACGGGCTTGGCGGGCTCAAGCGCCTTGAGGGCGGCCTCGGGCTTCTTGGCCGAGAGCTCGACGCCCGCGAGGCGAACGCGCGCGATGGTGTCGTACTCGGGATGGCCCGACTTCTCGATCACCCAGACGAGACGGTCTCGGGCGAGGTCGAGATTGCCCTCCTGAACTTCGGCCGCGGCGGAGGCGAGCGCACCCAGGGGCGCGTAGATCGTCGTGCCGTAGTCCTCGATGAGGCCGTCGGCGATCGACTTCACGTTCTTCGTATCGTTCTGATAGATCGCGTTCTGCAGCTGCACGTAGGCGCCGGACGCCTGTGCGGCCTGATTGCGCTGGTACCACTGCCAGCCGTTCCAGCCGGCAAAGCCGAGGCAGCAGACGCAGACGGCGGCGGTGATCGGGGTGCCCCACTGATCCCACCAGGCCTTCATTTGGTCAATGCTCTCTTGTTCTTCCAAGTCGTAAGCCATCGCTTGCGCTCCTTAAGTCAACTCGATTGAATGATTACGCGGCGAGCGCGGCGGCAATGGCCGCGGCGGCGCCAGCGAGCGGCAGGGCCGTCTGCTCGGCGTAGGACTTCTCGCCCTCGCGAAGGGCCTTGACGGAGACCGTGCCGGCGGCAAGCTCGTCCTCGGCGGCGAAGACCGCGAAGCGGGCGCCGCTCGCGTCGGCCTTCTTCATCTGGCTCTTGAAGCCGGACTTGCCGGGGTGCACCATCACGCGCACGCCCGCGTCGCGAAGCGCTTCGGCGAGAAGCATCGCCTGGACCTGCGTGTCGCCGCCCGAATGGATGACGTAGACGTCGGTCTGGGTGCGGACCGGCACGCGGCCGCATTCACGCATGAGTTCGATGACGCGCTCCATGCCCATGGCGAAGCCCACGCCGGGGGCGGGACGACCGCCGAGCATTTCAATGAGCGGGTCGTAGCGACCGCCGCCGCAGATCGTGCCCTGGGCGCCGAGCTTGTCCGTGATCCACTCGAAGACCGTGTGGTTGTAGTAGTCGAGGCCGCGCACGAGGCGGGGATTGATCACGTACTCGATGCCGGCGGCGGAGACGAGCTGCTCCATGCGG
>OGZM01002291.1_pt1 | contig 10687 bp, 6 predicted proteins | sample 1576821 | NCBI WGS metagenome assembly OGZM01 (sample SAMEA3541491, study PRJEB24748) | human gut metagenome | biome: human gut; feature: human-associated habitat; material: faeces | place: China | collected 2012
TTCGCGGGCGCGCTCGTCGGCGATCTCTGTGCGCAGCTGCTCCGCATCCATCGCTCCGACCTTCGTGCGCTGGGTCTCCATCGCCTCGGGTTTCAGCCGCTTGGCCTTCAGGTCGAGCAGGTATCCCTTGGCCTTTTCCAGTTCCGCAGGCAGGTATGAGCCGGCTTCGGCGGCGATGAGGTACATCTCGGCGATGCGGATCGACACGCGGTCCGACGACGAGCGGTTCACGCAGTATCCCAGCAGCGTCGGCGTCCAGTTTTCGTCGTAGGCATTCACCGGGTTGAGGTAGTTGCGGCGGTTGTCCGTCGCTTCGTCCAGCAGCCCGAGGATCTTGTCCGACAGGATGCTGGCGCCGCGCAGATCGCCGTTTCCGCCGCCGAACGGGCGTTCCCAGGCCAATATGGCTTCCGGAGAGGTCGCTTTCCACGGCAGGTCGCCGCTTTCGGGAGAGGCATTGAAATCCACCAGTTCGTATTTGGGCAGCAGGCCCGTCGCTGCATCGTAAGCCGCCTGCCAGTTGCGCATGTAGAGCATGACGCGTGCCTTGAAGGCGGCGAGCGCATCGAGCGAGAACCGGTAGTTGAGCGTCGGACTCTCCTGTTTCTCCAGGGTCATCGTCCTTTCGGCGGCCTCGATGTCTTCGACGATCTGCCGGTAGACTGCGGCGACGTTCGTCGGGCGGTATTTCTGCTCGATGTCGATGTAGGTGGACAGGGGTACGCCCCGGTCGGTCGAAGCGGTCTGCGGATCGTAGGGCTTCCCGTAGAGGTTCACCAGATCGAAGTGTGCGTAAGCGCGCATGGCATAGGCTTCGCCGAGAATCTGCCGCTTGTCTTCCGAGGAGTCGTCGTCCGCGTCCGCCACGCCGTCGATCACGGCATTGGCCTGGAAGGCGGCGCGGTAATAATATTGGTAGGGATACTCCCACATCTGCGTTTCGTACTGCCAGGTGTAGTTGTAGGAGAGGGCTATGGCGTCGCTGCTGTCGAAGAAGTTGCCTTCGTGGAACATGCCGACCTCATCGGACAGCAGTCCGGTGTAGGCCTTCGAACTGGTGTAGGGAAACCGGCTGTAACCCTCGGTGAGCAGCGCCCGGTATTCCGAGGTCTTGTGGGGAATCACCTTTCCGACAGGCTCGATTTCCAGGTAGTTGCACGAGGCGAGTCCCAGTGCGGCAAGCAGGATATATGCGTTTTTTCTCATTTTTTCAACGTATTAGAAGGTAATGTTCAGTCCGACCGAGTAGGTGCGCGCCATCGGCTGCGCATAGATGTTGCCGTAGGTCTCGGGATCGAAATAGCCGTCGTAGTTCGTGGCGATCACCAGCGGGTTGCGGGCTTCGAAGTGCACGCGCAATCCGGCCATGTGGAGTTTGCGTGTGATTCGCTGCGGGAAGGAGTATCCCAGCCGGATGCTGTTCACGCGGAAGTAGTTGATCTTCCTGTTCCAGATGTCGAGGCTGTTGAACAGGTTGACGTTTGTCGGGAAATTGTCCATGATCCAGTAATAGACCCTGTACGGATCGGGATTCTCGTCCCAGTCGCCCCAGGCCGAACCGTCGGCCTGCAGGTTGCCCGTGAGCGAAGGATAGGTTCCCGAGGTGTTGGACGGCGACCACACCTTGTTCATTTCGGTGGTGTAGTTTTGCCCGGGGTTGGTCTGCGCGGGGTTGTAGAAGGGCGAGCGCGTCATGAGCTGTCCGAAAACGAAGTTGCACGAGATCGCCAGGTCGAAATTCTTGTAGTAGAACCGGTTGTTGAAACCTCCCGTCACATCCGGGTTGCGGGAACCGACGTAGGTCAGGTAGCCGCGCACGTCCTTCTGCGATACATTCATCGCCGGACCGTATTCGAAATATTCCGGAATTCCCAGTCCCCAGGGGTCGCTGGCTTCCACGCGGAAACCGACGAACTCCTGGAGCGAGATCCTCTTTCCGTCGCGCCAGAACATCGGAATGCCGTTTGCGTCCAGCCCGGCGGTTTTGATGGCGAACACGGCGCCCGACGAATAGCCTTGCAGCGAGGGGCTCCAGCTGTTGTCGTCGATACGCACCTTTTCGACCTTGTCGGTATTGTGGGCGATGTTGATCGAGGTCTCCCAGCGGAAGTCTCGCGTGCGGACGTTCACCGTGTTGAGCGTGAATTCGATACCTTTGCTTGAGATTTCGCCGTAGTTGCTCGATGTCGAGATGAATCCCGTCTCCGAAGGGATCGTGCGCGTGGTGATCAGGTCCTTGCTTCGGCGTCCGTAGAGTTCGAACGTGAAGCCGATACGGTGTTCGAAAGCAGCGAAATCGAGGGCCGTGTTCCACGAATAGGTCGTCTCCCAGCGCAGGTTCTGGTTGGGCGGCGACGTTACGTCGATGCGGTCTTCGCTCGCTCCGCCGAGCGAGGTGCTGTTCCACGTACCGAGAATATAGGGCGAGGTGGTGCGGTCGATATTGCCCTGGGCGCCGTAGGATACCCGCAGGCGCAGGTTGTCGAGCCACCGGGCGTCGCGCAGGAACCGTTCGCGGTTGATGCTCCATGCGCCCGAGATGGACCACATCGGGTTGAACTTGTATTTGGGGTCCACGCCGAAGAGGTTCGTGCCGTCGTAGCGCATCGAACCGAAAACGGTGTAGCGGTTGTCGTAGGTGTACGACCCTGTGAAGAAGTACGACATGTAGCGGTTTTCGTAGAAGCTTTTCGTATACTGCCTGAAACTCTCGTCGTCCAGCAGGTCGCTGTCTTCGGGTACGTTGATCGGTTTGGTCGTCATCGTTTTGTGGTCGTATCCGAATCCCTTGGTGTGTACGGTCGTGTTGGTTACGCCGCGCATCTCCAGACCGGCCATCAGGTCCAGTTCATGCTTTCCGCCGAACGTGCCCGCATATTCGGCCTGCGCTTTCCAGTTGTACTGCGAGAGGTCGCCGTTCCAGTTCTGGATTACGCCGCCTTTCGGCAGGCGCACTACCTGATCCACCATTGATTTGAGCTGATACTTGCGGGTGAAGTAGGTGTTTTCCTGCGCCATTTTCTCGGTCGCGGAGTTGTCGACTTGCAGGCCGAACTGCGTGTAGAGTTTCAATCCCTTCACCGGACGGTAATCCAGGTCGAAAATCGTCTTGATCGAACGGGTCTTGAGCGTGTACTCCGTGCGGGCGCGTTCCTCCAGGAAGTTGAAGTCGAGCACGTCGGTGTTGCCCGTATTGACCGTCATGTCGGGGTCGTACGCGTAGCTGCCGTCGGGATTGTAGGCGTTGAGGTAGGGGTTCACCGTGCGGGTGTAGCGCGACGGGTTGGTGAACACGTCCGTGTCGGAGAGGTAGGAGTCGTTCTTGTTCTGTCCCACGAACACCGAGGCTCCGAAGCGCAGGTTCTGCAGCAGGTCGTAGTCGGTCTTCATCGTGAGGTTCAGACGCTCGAATCCCGTTCCGACGGTCGTTCCCTGCTCGTTGTAGTAGCCGCCCGAGAAGTAGTAGCCGGTCTTGCCGCTGCCGCCCGAAATGCTGACGCTGTACTGCTGGTTGAGCGCAGTCCGGTAGATTTCGCGGCCCCAGTCGGTGCCGTTGCGGCGCAGGGCGCCGATCGCGCTCTGCGTCTCGGGGGAGAGCGATGCGAGGCTTCCGCCGTTGACGAGCGCCGGGCGCTCCCCGGCCTTGTCCAGAATGCGGGCTACGCCGCCCATGCCCGGCAGGTAGTTGAGCCGGGCGTTCGCCGCCAGCCCCAGCTCCAGATCGACCTTCTGCGAGGCGTTCATCAGGTTGAGGCGCGAGAGGTCGGGACGGTCGGTCACGAACAGCGATGCCGAGACGTTGACGCGCATTGCCTGGTTGCGGAGGCCTTTCTTGGTGGTGATGATGATGACGCCGTTCGCCGCGCGGGCGCCGTAAATGGCCGTCGCGGCGGCGTCTTTCAGTACGGTGATGTCCTCGATGTCCCACGGGTTGAGTCCCGCGATCGACATGTTGTAGAGGTTGTCGACGCTCTCCTTCGACGACCAGTCCTTCGGAATGTCGTTGCCTTCGAGCGGCATGCCGTCGAGCACCCACAGCGGGTCGGTGTTGCCGTTCAGCGTCACGGTGCTTCGGATCTTGATCTTGCTGGCCGCGCCCGGTCCGCCCGAGGTGGGGGTCGACACGAGACCGGCGATCGAGCCGGAGAGCATTTCGTCGACGCTCGCCACGCCGTCCCGCGCGATGTCCGACATCTTGACAGAAGAGATCGACGAGGTCAGTTTGCGTTTCTCGATGCGCTGGTATCCGGTCACCACCACGGCGTCCACCTTGTTGTCCGACGCCGAGAGGTAGATCGTGAAATCGCTCTTGCCCGAAATATCGAGGGTCCGGGCTTCGTAGCCGAGGTAGCTGACCACGACTTTCCGGACGCTTGCGGGCAGTTTGAAGGCGAAGCGTCCCTGCTCGTAGGCGATTGTTCCCTGCGGATTGTAGTCTTTGGCCTGGGTCTCCTCGGGCGCGATGAAGACGGTTGCTCCCACGAGCGGCGCTCCGTCGGCGCGGTCGAGCACCTGGCCCGTGATCTGCCGGGTCTGCTGCGCCAGCGCCAGCAGGGGACAGACCAGAACGAATAGCGTAAGGAATTTTTTCATATTACAAATATAGATGTGTTTGAGTTGTTTTTCTGTTAAATCGAATCTGTTTTTCCGATATTGCTTCGAGATCGTAACCTCTTTAACAGCCCTTTCAGTTGCCGCAAAGCCGTCTTCCCGGGGTGGAAGACGGCTTTTGCAGCGTTTTGGTTTATAACATTCGCAAGGCTTCTTTCAGCCTCAATTCGAGATCGCGGTAATGGTTTCGGGTCGCCTGGTCGCCGCTTTGGAAGCGGCCCTGCACGACGGTCAGCAGCCTTCGCATTTCAGCCCGTTTGGCCGACGTGGTTTCGCTCACGCGCTGCATCATGTCGTAGTTGCGCGCCGTGCGCAAGCCGATCTCCTCGGGTCTCGGCAGCGGTTCGAGGTTCAGCTCGGGAGCGTCCTGCATCAGCGAGCAGGCGCATCCGCGCCCGTCGTGCGCGTGGTCGCGGAGCGTCGATCCCAGCTTGGTGGTCTTCACCATCGTCAGGTTCGACGAGACGATCAGCGCGTCGACGTAGTTCTTCTGGCTCATCCGTTCCCAGATCGAGAGCGAGCGGCCTCCGGGGCGGATGAAGACGGCGCGCGTGATGTCGTCCATCATCTGCTCGGGCGTGTAGGTCTTCGCCCCGCGCCCCTGCCGCGCTTCGACCTCGTACATGCGGACCAGCCGCTGGTCGGCCAGCAGTTCGTAGTAGGTCTTGTACTGGAGTTCGCGCGCGAAGTTGTAGGGGGCGTATTCCATCTGTCCCACGGGCGACGATCGCTGCGCATAGGCCTTGTCCCACGCCTTGGCGCCGAACAGCCATTCGGGGGTGGTGAACACCTCGTCGATGAGGTATTTGACGCTCTTGCGCTGGTAGTCGGCCGGAACCGGCACGTAACGGTCGATGTCGTGTCCCGCCACGACGTTGTTGAGGTAGAAACCGCCGACATTGGTCTTCACATGGTCGGCATAGGCCAGCCACTGGAAGACGATGGCCATCAGCAGCCGGCCGCCTTCGTATTGCAGTTTGCCCTCCTCCGAGGTCCAGTCCGTCACGTGGGGAATGATGCGCCGGAGGTTTTTCAGGCCGTATGTGCTGGCCAGCACGGCGTCGTTGCTCAAGTCTTCCGACTGTGACCGGGGGTCGATGCCTTCGCGCGACTGTTCGCCGTACCAGTATTCGGGATCGTTCTCGTGCTCGCGCAGCCAGGCGTTGAGCGTCGGCAGCTCCTCGTGCGGGTCCTGCACGTCGAGCCAGCGGTAGCCCCAGTTGATGGCGTGTTTGTCGTAGGTTCCGATCTTGGGCGTCAGTTGCGTGATGCCGTCCTCGGGCTGGGCCACGTAGTTGAAGCGGGCGTAGTCCATGATCGAACTGGCCGTCCCGTTCGTTGCGGTGTAGCTCTTCGAGCGGAGCGAATCCACCGGCACGGAGTACGAAGCCCCGAAATTGTGCTTCAGTCCGAGGCTGTGCCCCAGCTCGTGCGACGAGACGAAGCGCACGGCATTGCCCATCACCTCCGTCGGCAGCGTGTTGCCGCGCGCTGCGGGGTCCACGGCGCCGGTCTGGAGGCGGATCCAGGCGTGGAGAATGCTCATCACGTTGTGCCACCAGATGATGTCGGCCTCGATGATCTCGCCGCTCCGGGGGTCGATCACCGAAGGGCCCATGGCGTTGGCCATCTCCGAGGCGGCGTAGGTCACCACCGAGTAGCGCACGTCGTCGATGTCGAACTCCCGGTCGTCGGGGGTGACCTCCCGTGCTACGATGGCGTTCTTGAAGCCTGCGGCCTCGAAGGCCTCCTGCCACTCGACGATGCCTTTCTTGATGTAGGGAACCCATACGGGCGGGGTCGCCGGGTCGATCCACAACTCGATCGGCTTCTGCGGTTCGACCAGTTCGCCTTTCTTGTAACGCTCCACGTCCTCGGGTTTCGGCTCCAGCCGCCAGCGGTTGATGAACGCGCGTTCCTCGGCCTTCTGCTGTTCGTCGTTGAAGTAGAGGTGTCCGATCTCGAAATAGCCCACGCGGTCGTCGGAGAACCGCGGTCGCATCGGCTCCCTGGCGAGCAGCACCAGGTTCGAGGTGATTTCCACGGTCAGGGGGATCGTCGTGCCCTCCTCGGTGTGCGAGGTCGAGAGGAGCGATTTGACGATGATGTTTTCGGGGAACGACTTGACGGATTCGATCTTCGAAAGGTCCTTCTTGGGCGAACCGGGCAGTCCGATGGAGCCGAAAACGTTGTTGAAACTCTTTTCGCTGCCGTCGAAGACCTTGTTGACCTTGATGACCACCGATGCCGAATCCTTGCCGTAGGCATCGATCGGGAATTGCTCGATCGCCGTTTCGCGGTAGTTGTCCCTTACGGAGCGGGTGATGCGGTCGCCTTCGGGCGAGGTGATGCGCGGGTCGTAGGTCATGACCCATACCTTTTTATAAAGGGTGTCCTTGCGGAAACGCACAATCTTCTCGCCGTAGCCCATGCCTTTGTTGACGCCCGCGTCGTTCAGGGCGTAGGGAACGCCCGAAATCTTGTTGACGATCAGTATGTCGCGGCCCATCAGCGAGTCGGGAATCTCGAACAGGAAGTCGGTTCCCTTGCGGTGCACGTTGAACATGCCCTTGTCGGTCACGGCGCCTTTCAGCAGTTCTTCGTACCCTTTCTTCTCTTTTTTGGTCGTGTCGGCCTTCTCGGCCGCGGCTTCGGTTTTCTTCAACTTGCGGCCCGGCTTGCCCTTCGCTTCGGCCGTCGGGGCCGTCAGCAGGAGGAGCGTCGCCAGCGCAAGCATGCTCCCGATCAATCGTCTCTTGTTCATCGTTTATTATTGCAGTTATCGCGCGAATCGGTAAAATCCGCAGGATGCAATAATAAAATTTAAATGTTTACCGGAAAAATGATCGGGGGCGAATGCCCGGATCGGGGGAGTGAATGCCTCAATCAGGCGGATTACTTTTCGGGCGGCAGCAACGGCAGACGGCACCGGAAGGTTCCGTCGCCGACCGAAATCGAGATGTTCTCTTCGGTGTAGAACCGATATACCGAGCGGATTCGTTCCAGTCCCATGCCGAGCGACTCCTTGTCGCCGTCGCTGCGCGGCGTGTAGTTGTTCTCGATCAGGAAGCTTTCGCCCTCGGTGCGGATGCGGATGTGCAGCGGGTTGCCGCCCGTGATGCTGTTGTGCTTCACGGCATTCTCGACCAGCGTCTGGAGGCTCATCGAGGGAATCCGCCAGTTGCGCAGCGCGGGGTCGATGGCCGTGGTGAGTTCGATGCGGTCGTCGAAGCGGATTTTCTGAAGCGTGTAGTACTGCCACGTGAAGTCGATCTCCTCGGCGAGCGTCGAGAGTATCTGCTTGCGGCGTTCCAGCACCCGGCGGTAGACGCGCGAGAGGGTTAGCGTGAACTCCCGGGCCTGATCGGGGTTGCAGCGGATCAGCGCGTAGAGCGAATTGAGCGAGTTGAACAGGAAGTGGGGGTCGATCTGCTCCAGCAGCTGTTGCAGGTGGAGCTGTGCCGACTCCCGTTCCGAATGGCGGCGCAGATCGTATTCGCGGCGCCAGCGGCGTTGTGCCAGGACGAGCAGCACGGCGAAGAACAGCACCGAGATCACGGCGGCGAAAACCGTGTAGAAGTGAAAATCGTCGATCTCCTGCTCGATGACCAGCCGCGGGATGCCGATGCCCGCCACCCAGCGGCGTCCGCCCAGCTGAATGGGGTAGTAGATGCGCTCCTCGTCGATGTTGAGATAGTCCGAGATCGCATGAACGGTGACGCTCTGTCCGGTGGCTGCGACCTTCCGGAATGCCGCCAGTCCCGTCGAGTCGCTCGCCGGACGGCCCAGTTTGAGGCTGTCGGGATGGTAGACGATCACCCCTTCGGGATCGAACAGCGTGGCGTATCCGCTGCTGGCCGGACTCTGCGTCATGCAGGTATAGATTTCGGGCAGCGGAAAATCAATGCCGCATATATGCCTGCGGCCCGTGCGGTCCGTCACCGGGCAGGCCATGCTCCAGACCTGAATCCGTCCCGAACCGGTCACATGGCTGCGCACCGAGTCGCCGTCCGTTGCGGCGATGAGCCGCTGCCGGAAATCTCCGGCTGCCTCCGTGGTGCGGGGCGTTTTTCCGCGCGGATAGCTGCGGATCGTGCGGCCCCCGGCTTCAGCGAACCAGACGCACCCGGCTTTGGGGTCCATCCGCATCAGCGTCGCCGCGAGCACGTGCAGTTCGGCGTCCGTCGGCGCGGTGCGCTCGCGCATGAATTGCACCGAGGCGTCCAGCACCCCCTCCGAACGCTCGAACTCGACCTGTAACAGTCTGTAATGGTATTCGCTGATATGCCTGACGATACGGCCGCTCATCTGCACGGCCACGCCGTTGATCGTGCGTCCGGCGATCAGGATGCCCGCCACGAGCAGGATCAGCAGAACCGTTCCCGTTATCAGAAGCCGCCCTTTGGGGGTATGTCGCTGTCGTGCCATGCGGAACAAATGTAGTGATTTTTTCGCCCCTGCGAAGAAAAAACCCGCGGAAATCTTTCTGCGGGGCCTTGTCTGGTCAGTCGTCCTTGCGTATGTTCAGCCGCTCCCAGAGCCACTCCGGAATCAGCTTCCAGAAGAAGACCATGAGGGCGTAGCGGCGGTCGATGACCACACGACGGCGGGGATGCCGCAGTACGTGCATGATGCGTGCCGCGACCTTTTCCGTGCGCATCAGCATCGGGTAGCGGCCGTCGCCGGAGAGCAGCGGCGTGGCGACGAATCCCGGGCGGATGTCCGTAAAGCGGATGCCGCAGTTTTCCATGCGGGAAAGCTGTGCCAGCGCGTCGATGTAGGTGTTCTGCATCCGCTTGGTCGCCGAATAGGCCGGGGCCGATCCGAGACCTTTCGTGCCGGCGATCGAGCTGATGACGGCGATCCGTCCGCCGCCGTGGCTGCGGAAGTGGCCGAAAGCGGCCGTGACCATCCTGACGAACCCTTCGCCGTTGGTGCGCAGGGTGTTCAGTTCGATGTCGGGGCGCAGCGCGGTGTTGCGGCTGCCGATGCCCGAGGCGTGGAAATAGATCTCCATGCCGCCCAGCCGTTCGACGAGCCGGGCAAGGCGTTCGGGAGCGTCGTCGCGGGGGATGTCGATGGTCTCGGTCTCGACCTGGCCGGGGGCTTCGGAGCGGAGGGCTTCGAGGGCCTCCTTGCGGCGTCCGGCGGCTCCGACCCGCCATCCTGCGCGGATGCAGAGCCGGGCGACTTCGAGTCCGATGCCCGATGTGGCGCCCCCGATGACGATACGTTTCATGGCGGTTTGATTTTCAGGGTTTCACACACCGAATATACGAAAGGAATGCCGGAAAAGCAAATCTTCCCGGAAAAGAGAAAGAACCCCGGAGGGTTCTCTTTGTCTTATCGTTTTTTTCCGGGTTTCGGATTCTCCCCTTGGAGCGGGGTGAGCAGCGCTGTGCGCTGTTCCGCGGTCAGCCGGGCCGGGGCGATGCGCAGCAGGTAGTGGGTGAGGCTGTTTTCCTCGCCCGAGGTGTAGGCCTGCACGAGTTCCCATCCGCGGCACACCATGTAGTTGAGCGCCTCTATCCCCGAATTGAAGAGCAGTCTGTTGCCTGCGGCGTCTGTCAGGTAGTTGTATTTCAGGACTTCGGTCTTCTGCCCGAAATCGAACAGCACGCCGTTGTTGCGGTGCGTGGGCAGGTGGTGGGCCGTGATCTCGCAGTAGACATGGGGCGGCAGCGTCGGCAGGGTGTCGGCCTCGATGCTCTGCGCCGAACCGAGTCCGGCGTACGCCAGCGCTGCGAGCAGGAAAAGGATCTTTTTCATCGGACCGTCATTTTTCGTTCAACTCGTACTGTACGCACTCGATTCCCACGCGGCGCAACAGGTTCAGCCCCTCTTCCGAACGGTAATCCTCCGAGTAAACCACCCGCCTGATCCCTGCCTGAATGATCAGTTTCGAACATTCGATGCAGGGTGCGGCGGTGATGTAGAGCGTCGATCCGTCGCAGTTGTTGGCCGATTTGGCGACCTTGGTGATGGCGTTGGCCTCGGCGTGGACACTGCGGCACAGCTCGTACCGCTCGCCGCGGGGTACCTTCATGGCTTCCCCGGAGCACTAGCCCATGTCAAC
>OGZM01002294.1_pt1 | contig 10647 bp, 6 predicted proteins | sample 1576821 | NCBI WGS metagenome assembly OGZM01 (sample SAMEA3541491, study PRJEB24748) | human gut metagenome | biome: human gut; feature: human-associated habitat; material: faeces | place: China | collected 2012
CTTGCCCCAGCCCGTAATGGCAGTTGACGGCCCCACCGCTGAACCCGAGGGGATTTCAATGTGGCCGTTGATCATCGCGGCGCCGCCCACCATGACATGGTCGCCCACCGTCGTAGAGCCGGCGATCCCCACGCAAGAAGCCATTACGCAGTACTTGCCGACACGGACGTTGTGGCCGAGCTGAATCTGATTGTCAAGCTTTGTGCCTTCACCCACAAAGGTGTCATCAATCGCGCCTCGGTCGATCGTCGTGTTGGCGCCGATTTCAACGTCAGTCCCTAATACCGTGCGGCCGCGCTGCGGAATCTTGATCCACTCGCCCTTAAAGGGGGCGAATCCAAAACCGTCGCCCCCCAATACGGCGCCGGGCTGCACGACGCTGCCGTCGCCCACAACGGTGCCGGCCTGCAGGACAGCATTGGGATAAATGACGCAGTCCCTGCCGATGTCGCAGTCTTCCCCAATGTAGGCTCCGGCGCTGATGAGGGTATTGGCCCCTACTTTGGCTCCGGCCTGCACCACTGCCATCGGTTCAATGGAAGCAGTCGGATCGACCAAAGCGCTCTCCTCCACGTAAGCACGCGGATGAATGCCGGGAGTGCGCTTTACCGGATAGAAGATTTGTGAGGCAAAAGCAAAAAAGGCATACGGGTCGTCGCACAAGAGCATCGTGCGGTTCGGGAGCTCCTCACCAAAAAGAGCCTTGGCATCGCGTTCGCGAAGCACAATCGCTGCGGCTTTTGTCGCCTTCATGGCCTCTGCGTAGCGCGGATCGGTCAGAAAGCTCATGTCGCCCTCGCCCGCTTCCGCGGGAGACATAAAGCGGGAAACCGCAACATCCGCCCCAACCATCTGCATTTCCAAGCGGTTTTTTGAGCACTTCGAAACCTTGTCGACGAGTTCGGAAAGCAGCATTTGGGCAGTCTGCATCATGATGACGTAAATCCTTTATTCAAATAAATGGGCTGAAGGCTTGCCGAAAGTCCCGTTTTGAATCCGAGACTAAACGGCCAAGCCGCCCTTCGAGGACGGATGATGATGATCCCTTAGGGTCTCATCTCCTGCAGTTTTATTTCTTTCGAACGTCCGATGAAGCATCGAGCAAGTCAATCACGCGCTTCGTAAGGTCGATCCGATCACTGGCATAAAAGTATTCATAGAGCACAAGATCGAACTTCTCGCGTTTGGCGAGATCCTGCACCAGACGTCCGGCACGGTTGTGCAGCAGGAGAACCCCTTCATTGCGGCGCTGGTTGAACTCTTCACGCGCCTCACGACTGCGGCGCGTCACGTCGCGCTCCATTTCCGCCAGTGCCCGACGCTCCTGCAGGCGAGTCGTCTCATCCATCGCAGGGGCATCTTTCTCAAAGCGTTCGAGACGGCTCTTAAATCGGCGGCTGATGCCTTCAATTTCTTCCTGACGGCGCTGGCCCTCGGCATTCAAACGGTCGCTCGCTTCAATGGCAGTCTTAGACTCCCGAAGAATACGTTCCATATTGACGACGCCGATTTTGAGTTCCGCGGCCGCTGCGGCCGACGAAGCTGATGCGATGCCGACAGCGCAGACGGCTGCTGTAAGCGCCGCTGCAGAGAAGAGACGAAGCGAATGCGTCATGGATGCCTCTATATGGATGGAAACATATCTGAACCGCATTGTAGTGTAGGTGAATTACTCAGTTCAGAAAGATCTTGGAAGCACAAACCTGGAGAGCTCCGAGAAAAGTAATTTTTGCTGACCTTTTCGTGCACTGCATGAAAACAGGCGGCAAAACGATGGGACCTTTTCTCCTCACCTCATCGAAGTCTTTAAAGACTTTGACTTTGCGACATGGCTCCCGAGGAATTGTGCAGAACGTAACCAGTACGAGTAAGCATAGAAGCGGATCAGCGAGGCTCACAGCGGGCGGTTTTGTACAAACCGCCCCATTGTTTTACCGCCAGCATGAAGCGATGATGTGTTTACAATCATTTGTGGAGACTTCCCTAGCTTGAGGAGCTTCGTATTGTTTACGTTGCAAGGGCATGCCCAGAAGTAAGAAATCGCATACAGCAGTCACATGTTTACAACGTTATATCTGAGTGTTGCATTTGAGCAAACTGCATTATTTAAGCGTTAACACTACCCATTCCAATCATTAAAGTTTACGCTTTTTGACCGTTTTCAAAAATTCATCATAGGGTTTACCCCCCCATGATGTTGACACATCCATTCCTACACTCCCGTCAGTGCTTCGCGCACTTGTTCTGTTCACGACGTGTAAACGCCGACGCAGAAAGAACCTCATTATTCTTGGAGTAAAAGAATGAATCGTAATTTCAAGGTGGTCTTCTCTAAAGCACGTGGTGCGCTGATGGTGGTTAACGAAGCCACATCCAGCGTCCAGGCTAAGGGTACAAAGACCGTTATCGCCGCCGCTGTCGCTGCGCTCTCTCTCGGCGCAGGCGTGGCTTCGGCTGCTTCGCAGACATTCAAGGACGTTACCCTCGATGCCGGCGATTCGCTGACTGTGACTTCTAAAGACAGTGCCACTGTCTACACACCGGCCGGCACGGTTACTGGTACGACTAACGCGGCATCCGACAATACGAATAAGACTTTCGCTGCAACCGGTGACACGCTCGACTCTGGTGCGGCTGTGTACCTGAATGGCGGCGTACTGGTTCTTACGGGTACATCTACTGATGCGGTCGTTAAGGCTGATGATGCCGCGAACAGCAAGACCACCAGCGGCACGATCACTTTGAACTCTGTTGCTTCTGCCGGCGCAGGTACCTCGGTTACGTACGACGACCTTGAAGAAGGCACCTTCTCCAAGCTGGACCTGAACCTCAACGTCTTCAACGCTGCGGCTGGCGGCACGGCCGGCAACGTGACGATCGGCGAAAGTTCGAAAGGCCTCACGATCAAGGAAGGCACGCTCAAGACCGGTACCATCGAAGGCTCCAGCACCGCTGCCAATAAGGTGGCCGGTACCGCTACGATCACCGGCAAGACTCTCGAATTCGGCGTTGCTACTGGCACTGTCGGCGACAACAAAGAACCCAGTGCGACCAACCCCGGTTCTGCTTACGATTTCGACAATGCAGCTGACGTTCAGCTTGCAGTAACGGCTGAAGAGACTGTTAAGTTCAACAAGGGTACGATCACCAATGCCGGCACGATGACGGTTACCGGCAAGACTGGTGTGACCGTTGGGAAGCAGGTCTCGATCGCCAATACGGGTGACCTGACTTTCAAAGATAATGCGAAAGTTGAATTCAACGCCGACTACACCGCTACTGCCGGCCGCCTATTCATCGAATCCGCCGAAAATACTATTAACGGCAATATCACTGCTGATTCTTTGAAGTTCGGCAAAGCTAATGCCGATCTGACCAAGGAAACCAATCAGATCGTCATCACGGCTACGTCTTCCGGCACGAACACCATCGCCTACGGCAGCACTGTTGACGTCAAGGCTCTCACGGTTGAAGATGAAGCCACTACCGTCAAGGGTGCCCTGAAGGCTGCGGCTACCACCATCGGTGCTGGTCAAACGGGCGGACTTACGGTTTCGGACGAAGATGCCGGCAACAAGAAGTTCGCCGTCGTCACCCTCGGCGACATTACCGTTGGCAACACAAAAGAAACGGAAACGACTGCAGGTTCCTTCACTCTGACAAACAACGCCAAGAACGCTGTTGAAGCCTCTTCCCTCACGGTTGTTAAGAACACGAACGCTAGCACCTTCACGCTCGGCGCCGGTAAGTTCTCTGTCAGCAAGCTCACCAATCAGGGGACGGTGACCCTCACAGACGGTGAATTCTCCCTCACGGGCGAAGGCTCCAACGCTTCCGGCGCTGTGATCACTCTGGCTTCCAGCAAGGAAGACGCATCTCTCGTCGTTGCTGAAGGCGCTTCTCTCCAGAACCAGGGGTCGATCACTGCTAATGATGGCGAAGGCAAGATCTATGTTGGCGGTACGCTGACGAACCTGCCGAAAATCGCAGCAACCACTACGACCGCAGCAGTCCCTGCGGGCTCCATCAAGGCCGCCGCTGTTGAAGTTGACGGCGTTCTTTCGACCGCGCTGGATACAGCCTCTGCAACGGATAAGGTCTACGACGTTGCCAACACAACGATCAATACTGCTGGCGAACTCCAGACTTCGCTTAACGCTCGTCTTGACGGTGTCACGGTTGCTGATGCGAAGCCTGCTGACGCTCTCGAGATCGCCAACACGATCGACCTCGCAGGCAAGATCACTGCTGCCGGCGCTGAAGTCCCGAACTACATCGTCGCTGCTGGCGGTACGTTCAATCTTAATTCTGATAAGACCTTCGACACTGTGCAGGTTGCCGGTACGTTTGCAACCAATGACGCCGACGTCACCCTCTCGGTCCTCGATGTGAAGAATGGCGGTACGGCTACCGTCGATAGCGGCACGCTCAACGTCACGACGCTTAAGACCGCAGCCGCGACCAACACCGTCACCGTCAAAGATGGCACGCTCGCGACTTCGCTTACCGGTCTCGGTCTGAAGTACGACGCAACGACTGGTTTCAGCAATGTTGCTACAGCTGCTCAAGTTGCGAACGGTTCGATTGTCCTTGAGACATCCAGTCTCCTCGACCTTGATCTTGGTTCCGTCACGGAAGTGTCAAGCACTAAGCTTACGGGCCTTACGAGCCTTGTGAAGGACACCACCTCTAAGGGTCTCATTGACATTGGCGCCACTCAGATCAAGGAAGTTAAAGAAGCCATTAAAGACGGTAAGATCGCTTCCTCTGATCTCACCAGCATTGCCGGCGTGACCAACGACACTATCAAGTCCGTTACCGTTACGGGCCTCGATGAAGTTAAGGATCATGACGCCATCTACGGCGCTATCGAACAGAGTGATACCGCGGCCGCATCTAAGGACTTCACCATCAACGACGTCAGTCTTACGCTGACCGGCACGGGCAACCTCGTTTCCTACACGAATACGACTGACGGCAAAAAAGTTCCGACGCTGAGCACCATTAAGTTCGATACCGCTGACTCCGAACTCGTCACCACCGGTGAAGGCGCTCAGATCGGTCAGATTGGTGATGGCAGTGTTGCTACGAACGGCTCCCTCTACGTCAAGTCTGGCGACCTGACTGCCAACGGTTCCGTTACGATTAATAGCCTTGAAGTCGCATCCGGCGCCAAGCTCTCGATTGCCGATGATAAGGACGGCAAGGGCTATGCCGTTAAGACTGGGACGGCTGCTGGTGAAGCAACCGCCATTATCTCCGGCGAACTTGCTGCAGCCAACAGTGCTGTCGAGTTCGGTTCTACGGCCATTTATGACGGTTCAACCGTCAATTTTGATGATATCAATCAGGTCACCGGCAAGCTTGCCGCCAAGACTTTGACGCTGAAGGGCGATACGCTTGTTGCTCAGGGCGGTACCGTCGAAGCCGGTGAACTTGATGCCTCCAACACGACTGTCTTTGTCGGCAACTCTGCGAGCGCCGGTTCCCTCTCGGTGGGTGAACTTACTGGCGGCAGCATTAACGCCGCTCCGACTTGGAAGGAAGATGGCTCTGTCGCCGCTGTTTCTCTTGTTGCGGTAAAGAAAGCCGTAGCCGATACAGTTGTTGAAGCTGGCCGCTCTTCGATCGTTTCTGTCGGTACGGATGACGTCACCGCCGGTACGGCCGCTTTCGCCAAGACGGGCTTCACGCTCGCCAAGACGGATGCCGCCAAGAAGGAGTATTCGATCAATACCAAGACCGTTAACTCCTTCAGTATGCTGGTGACGTCTATGTCGGCAACTTCGACAGGACTGTTTCTGTCTCCATCGGTGCCAACTCGATGCTCTTGATCGATGCAACTAAGGTTGATGCTACGGGTGAGAAGTCGGTTTTTGTAGAAGATGTCAACATGGCTGCCAACTCCATTCTCTACGTTGACAACGTTAAGAACGGCGACAAGATCAGTCTGACAGCTACCGCGGCGGGTACCTCTATCAATGCAGATCTCGTCCATGAAGGCGATCTGCTGATGGGAGCTGATGAAGATCAGTTCACGAAGGGCGTGCTTGAATTCGGCATGTATGACAAGGCTGAAGTGGTCGATACACTCGGCGACGTTGCCGGTCTCGACGTAATCTACGGCATGTATGAAAACGGTGAAAACGTCGGCAACACCAACGCCCAGTTCTTCCGTGATCTCATGTCGTCGCAGACCTCCAGCGCCTATGACAGCGCTGCCGGCGAATGGAACTTCCAGACCCTCCGTACGACTCTGAACGACGTTGCCGCCATCGGCGCCACGACGGGTGCTCAGGCCGTGACGATGGATGCCGTCAACCAGATGGCTGACACCGTTGCTGCTCGTACGTCTGTCCTCACGCAGCGCGCTCAGGGCGTCAACGTGTGGGTCGACGTCAACGGCGGCCGCTTCGAAGGCAAGAAGGTCATGGATGGTGCGGGCTACTCGTCCGACATCTATGCCGGCACCCTCGGCGCCGACTACCAGTTTGCCAACGGCGCCGTGCTCGGCGCTGCGCTGACGATCGGCACGGCCGACACCGACAGCGAAGGCACCACCGCCAAGACCTCGATGGATTCCGACCTCGTCGGCTTCTCCGTCTACGGTTCGAAGACCTTTGCGGACATCTGGAACGTCGCCGGCGATATCGGCTACCTCCAGGCCTCCAACGACGTCACGGAATCGGGCTACGGCTTCGGCGACTTCTCTGAAGACGTCAATGCCTTCACGCTCGGCGTGCGCGGTGAAGTGCTCACCAAGGCCGGTTCGGTCAACATCGTTCCGCACTTGGGTCTGCGCTACACGCGTCTCTCTACCGATAGCTTCAAGGCCGGCTTCAACACCGAAATCGACGATCAGAACATCTTCCAGATGCCTGTCGGCGTGACGGTCTCGGCCGACTTCGAAACCAGCGGCTGGACGATTGCTCCGAAGTTCGACCTCTCGGTCGTTCCGACCTTCGGCGACAAGGACGCTGATCTCAAGCTCGGCATCACCGGTGTCTCGGCTTCGGACGATCTTTCCGTGCGCGTCATCGACTCCAACCCGGTTCAGGCCACGCTCGGCGTCAGCGCGACGAACGGTGCCTGGGGCTTCGGCCTCAACTACAAGCTGGGTGTGGGCTCCGACGACCGCATGAACAACTCGTTCAATGCCAACGTCCGCTACGCCTTCTAAAAGGCTTGTACCGCGGTTCTGATCGGGCGGTCCGGAGACCGCCCGTCAGGATGCGCGCAGCGCTCCCGGGCTTCCTTCCCGTCGTGCTCCAAGGGCGGCGGGAAGCCCTCTCGGAGCGCATCCACAAGCCTTCCGGGAGTGATCCCTGAAGGAGCCTCGCAAAGAGGCAATTGGAACCCGTCTCTCGCAGCAGTGCGCGGGACGGGTTTCTTTTTGCCTGCATTTTCCGGTCGGAGAGAATGATGAAGAAGAGTAGAGCTGAAACCTCGGGCGCTTTGTCGGGTGAGTTTGCCGATCGCGTGCGTCCCCCGTATGCGTCCGATGAAAAGCGCCGGCAGGCCGCAGAGCTCTTTGAGCACGGGATTGGCTACCAGCGCGCTTCACGCATTTTGGATCTGCCCGCCAATACGCTGCGGGATTGGGCCAGAGCATGGCGTGCGGGGAAGTTTCGCACCACCATCTCGCCGCATCTCTATCGATATTCGGATGCCGTCAAGCGAAAAGCCGTGCGCATGCGCCAAAAAGGACACACCTGGCATGAGATTGCGGAAGCTACGGGGGTCGGCGCGAGCACCTGCAAGCGGTGGATGGATAAACTCCGGAAATCAGAAGCGCAAATATCGTCAGAATTTTAAGACCGACATTTAACAGTTACTGCAATGAAAATTAAATCTGTAAAAATTAAGAATTTTCGAGGCTACCGTGATGAAATATGCGTAGATTTTGACAATCTCACAGTTCTCATCGGCAAAAATGATATCGGTAAATCCACAATCCTCGAAGCTTTAGACATCTTTTTTAATGAAGGAAGCGGTGCAGTTAAATGGGACAAAGACGACCTCAACGTTCAGTCGACCGAAAAGGGCGAAAATGAAACCATCATTTCCGTGTGCTTTATTGAACTACCAGCAAATATCATTATTGACTCGACAGTGCAAACAGATTTGGGCAGTGAATATATGATAAACACTGACAAAAATCTTGAGGTCATTAAAAAGTTCAAAACACAAAAACCAGCCATTTTCATCAAAGCACTCCATCCAACGAACCCTGAGTGCAGTGATCTACTGTTAAAAAAGAATGCTGATCTAAAAAATGTAGCCAACAAATTAGGTATAGAATGCGAAAATCTCAGAACAAATTCTACAATAAGGAAGGCCATTTGGGAGCATTTTAATAGCGATTTAAATTTAAAAGAAGTTGAAATTGATATCGCTAAAGAGGATGCAAAGAAAATTTGGGAAAATCTATCCTCGTATATTCCACAGTATTCATTATTCCAAGCAGACAGAAGAAACAGTGATGATGACAGTGAGGTTCAGGACCCGCTAAAAATGGCCGTCAAGGAAATTTTGACAGACCAGGAAATAAAAGATAAATTAAATTCCGTTGCCAACACCGTAAAAGAGAGACTGCAGGAAGTAGCCGACCGAACCCTAAAAAAACTCAAGGAAATGGATTCAGGTATCGCAAGCACCTTAAATCCAGTTATATCTACCGACAAATAAAAATGGTCTGATGTTTTTAAAAATGTATCAATTTCAGGCGATGAAGAGATTCCAATTAATAAACGCGGAAGCGGTGTTAAAAGGCTTGTTCTCTTAAATTTCTTCAGAGCAGAAGCGGAACGCCGAGCAGAAGAGAGTAGGCATACAGGGATCATATATGCAATTGAAGAACCAGAGACTTCTCAGCACAATAATCATCAACGGATGCTGATCGGCGCATTGAAAGAGCTGTCTGCTCAACCCCAGACACAGATTCTGCTTACAACCCACAGTGCAGTTCTTGTTAAGGAACTTGATTACAACAATATTCGCCTGCTTAATAAGAATAATTTAGGAGAAACAAAAGTAACAAAAGTAGAACAATCCGCACTAGAATATTCCTCATTAAATGAAGTTAATTATTTGGCGTACGAAGAAATAACCGAAGAATACCACAATGAGCTGTATGGCTATCTGGAAGGGTCGAAACTGTTGTATGCATACAAAAATGCTCACCCAAATCCAAAGTTAAAATACTTCAACACCAACAATAACAAAACTTACGATTCAATACTATCTAGATACGTCAGGGATCAAATTCATCACCCAGAAAATCAAAAAAATGCTCGATTTTCTCAAGAACAGTTGAAACAATCAACAATTATGATGAGGAATTTCATAATAAACGTGAAAAACAAAAAATCGAAATTAACCTCCAATTAATAACATTGGATTACGGATGATAATTTTGCCAAATACATCATGAATACATCTTTCAATTGTCGACACAATTAATTTCGGATGCGGTTTTACTGTTGCTAAAAAATTGGATTCATCAGAAACTAACCCCATCAAGAAGAGGATGGTATTACCCCATCCTCTCGCGTATCATGCGGACATGCTATTCAGTATCCGGCAGTTTCCAAGCGTTAAGGTGGGTCTGGACAAAAGCGCTGAGAAGCGCTTTTGTCGTATCTGGCATCTGCAAACGCAGATGGGATATTTCTGCTGAAACAAAAATCCCTTAAAAATCAAAAATATGATAAGATCAAGTCATTCAATCATTTGATTTTTAAGGGTTTTCAATGGAACAGCTATCTTTACCGATCTTGAGATCGAGATCAGACGTAAAACCCGCAAGACTCGACTTGAGCGTCTAACGCAGAGGCTGGAATCCTTGATTCCTTGGAAAGACCTGCTTGACTTGATCCGGCCGCATTATTTCGTATCTGGCCGCCGCGGCCGTCAGCCCTATGCTCTTGAATTAATGCTGCGCATCCATTTGCTCCAGATCACCTACAACCTGAGTGACCCGCAAATGGAAGACTGCCTCCATGAAAATTTCACTGTCCTGAAGTTTGTCGGCTTGTCCATGGCGGATCGAACGCCGGACGAAACGACAATCCTTCAGTTCCGCCATATTCTCGAAGAACACGATCTCGGTCCGAAGATCATCCAGACAGTGAATGCCAAGATCAATGCGGCCGGTCTTCACTTGGTGAAGGGGCGAATTGTTGATGCATCTTTCATCGAGGCTCCAACCTCAACCAAAAATAAGACCAGAACCCGTGATCCTGAGATGCCCTCAGGAAAGAAGGGCAGCACCTGGCACTTTGGCATGAAAATGCACGTGGCTGTCGATGAGGTCATCGGCATTGCGACGGATGTCGTTTATGGGCCGGCCAATGAACATGACATTACACGTGCCCGTGAAGTCATTCCTGACGACACGTGAATTGTTTATGGGGATGCGGGATATGTTGGGATCACACAGCGTGATGAATTTCAAGATCTCTCAAGAGCTGACTATATGATTGCCCGTCGGCCGGGGTGTCTGAAAACAATGAGTCAGGATTCCGCTGAGCGTGAGTTGGAGCGATTCAAGGCAAGCGTCCGCAGTAAGGTCGAGCACGTTTTCAAACGAGTCAAGCTTGATATGGGGTACTCCAAAACGAGGTATCGAGGCATCAAGAAGAACGC
>OGZM01002298.1_pt1 | contig 10635 bp, 10 predicted proteins | sample 1576821 | NCBI WGS metagenome assembly OGZM01 (sample SAMEA3541491, study PRJEB24748) | human gut metagenome | biome: human gut; feature: human-associated habitat; material: faeces | place: China | collected 2012
TAAGCGACTCCCGTAGCGGCTGTTCGCGCCACAGCCAGAACCAGAACCAGTTAAACACGCCGTACCACAGCGTGCCGAAGGCGTAGATCAGCAGCGGCTCCCAGATGGGCATATTGCCCGCCAGGCTCAGGGTAAAGATGGCGGCGATCAGCGACGCGGGCAGCAGCCGCGCGTGCAGCGAACTGATCTCCGCGGTAACGCCGAGCAAGAGCGCCAGGCCGCTGAGAATAAACGGCAGGGGTATCGCCTGGGCAAGCAGCAACTGCACCACCAGACTGCATCCGGCAAACAGGCAGCCGCCGATAATCAGGCGTTTGAAAAAGCGCTTATGCGGGGTATCAAGACCGGCAATGTTGCAGCAGGCGGGGACTAAGGAAAATAACAGCCCCTGCTGGAGATGGCCGAGCAGGAGACCGATGGCCACGGGCAGACACAGCACCAGCGTTTGCCGCAGTGCATAGTTGACTTCCGGGTGGTAAATCAGCCTGCGCCACATGAGGGAAAAACAAAAACGGCGTACTGCGGGAGCAATACGCCGCTTAGCAACTTAACGGGTGCCGTAGACGACGATGGTTTTACCGTGCGCGGAAATCAGGTTCTGATCTTCCAGCATTTTCAAAATACGACCAACGGTTTCACGAGAGCAGCCGACGATCTGACCAATTTCCTGACGGGTAATTTTAATTTGCATACCGTCCGGGTGGGTCATGGCATCCGGTTGCTTCGCCAGGTTCAGCAGCGTCTGGGCGATACGGCCCGTCACGTCGAGGAAGGCCAGGTTGCCCACTTTCTCAGACGTGACCTGCAGACGGCGAGCCATTTGCGAAGAGAGACGAATCAGAATGTCCGGGTTCACCTGGATCAGCTGACGGAATTTCTTATAAGAGATTTCGGCCACTTCACATGCGGTTTTCGCCCGTACCCAGGCGCTACGCTCCTGACCCTCTTCAAACAGGCCTAATTCACCGATGAAATCGCCCTGGTTGAGGTAGGAGAGGATCATCTCTTTACCTTCTTCATCCTTGATGAGTACAGCCACGGAGCCTTTAACGATGTAGTACAGCGTTTCTGCTTTTTCACCCTGGTGGATCAGCGTGCTCTTTGATGGGTACTTATGAATGTGGCAATGAGACAAGAACCATTCAAGGGTAGGGTCTGTTTGCGGTTTGCCAAGCACCATGCGCGGTTATCCTCTGTTATAAGCTATCTCCGGGCGCCGACACTACACGGCGTCCGGGCATGCAATCGTATTGTTTCCCTATACCTGGGAAGCTGGCTGATGATTTTTCGACAGCCCGTAATGTGAACTCCTCTGCATACATGCAGTACATCAATGTATTACTGTAGCATCCAGACTGTTTTAGCATAGCTTTCGCCGCATGTCTCCTGGTGTCTCGCTTCAGCATGACGCAGGTCGCCTTCCGTTGCGAGAATTGTTATGTGCGCGTAATCTGACAGGAATATTGCGATACTGGAGTTAAATTTTATGCAAGCGCGTGTGAAATGGGTAGAAGGGTTAACCTTTATCGGGGAGTCCGCATCGGGACACCAGATTCTGATGGATGGCAACTCCGGGGATAAGGCTCCCAGCCCGATGGAGATGGTGCTGATGGCGGCGGGCGGTTGCAGTGCGATCGATGTGGTCTCCATTCTGCAAAAAGGTCGTCACGACGTGACCAATTGCGAAGTGAAGCTGACCTCCGAGCGTCGCGAAGAGGCTCCGCGTCTGTTCACGCATATTAATCTGCATTTTATCGTCACCGGCAAGGCGCTGAAAGATGCCGCGGTCTCCCGGGCGGTGGACCTGTCGGCAGAGAAATACTGCTCGGTGGCGCTGATGCTGGAAAAAGCGGTGAACATCACTCACTCCTATGAAGTGATCGAGGCGTAGTCTTCGCCTGCCGTTGTATCGAATCTCAACCCCGGCCAGGCCGGGGTTTTTTGGTTAGCCTATCTTACGGCCTTCCATCAGGCGCTCGACCAGCGGCGTCATGATAAGCTCCATCGCCAGCCCCATTTTACCGCCCGGCACCACCAGGGTGTTCATGTGCGAGATAAACGAGCCCTGCAGCATCGCCAACAGCCAGGGGAAATCGATATTCTGCAGATTGCGGAAATGGATCACCACAAAGCTCTCGTCCAGCGAGGGGATCGCTTTGGCGGCAAACGGGTTGGAGGTGTCCACCGTCGGCACGCGCTGAAAGTTGATATGGGTGCGAGAAAATTGCGGGGTAATGAAGTTGATGTAATCTTCCATCGAGCGGACGACCGAGTCCATCACCGCCTCCCGGGAGTGGCCGCGTTCGCTGGTGTCGCGAATAAGCTTTTGGATCCACTCGAGGTTAACGATAGGCACCACCCCGACCAGCAGGTCGACATGGCTGGCGACATCATGCTGCGGCGTGACAACCCCGCCGTGCAGCCCCTCATAGAACAGCACGTCTGTCGGCTCCGGCAGCGGCTGCCAGGGGGTAAAGGTCCCCGGCACCTGATTCCACGGCACGGCTTCGTCATAGGTGTGGAGATATTTCCGCGACTGACCTTTGCCGTGGCGACCATAGTCGACAAAGGTCTGCTCCAGCAGGCCGAAGTCGTTCGCCTCCGGGCCAAAGTAGCTGATATGTTTACCCTGATCCCGCGCCTTACGGATCGCCATGTCCATTTCCGGGCGGGTGTAGCGATGAAAGCTATCGCCTTCCACCTCCGCGGCGTGCAGGTTTAGCTGCGCGAAGATTTTGCGAAAGGCAAGGCTGGTGGTGGTAGTGCCCGCGCCGCTGGAGCCCGTGACGGCGATCACCGGATGTTTGGCAGACATAACAACTCCCTGGTTAAACGATGTAGTGGCGTCGCCTTAGCCGTTAAACAGCGCGCGCGGCATAATATTGACTGTCTCATGCAGTTCCGACCACACAAGGACCGCCTCTCCGCGTTTCAGCTGCTGTTTTACATCGGCGACTTTATCGGCAAGTGAACGTTCATGTTCACCATAATCGGTGCCTTCACGTAACACAAAGCTTTCAATCAGGTTATCCAGCGTTTCGGGATCCAGATCCTGCCAGGGAATAATCATACGGGAACCTCCAGCCAGCGGTTTAACCAGTCGGGAATGCGTCTTTCCAGCCACATCTCCGGTTTACGCAGAGTGCCGCTGACAAAGCCAACGTGGCCGCCTTGCTCGGTCAATTGATACTCTACGTTCGCGGGCAGTTGCTCCTGCGGCGGAATAGAGTGGTGATCCATAAACGGATCGTCTTTCGCGTGAATGATGAGCGTCGGCTTAGTGATATCGCTGAGCCGCGGCATGGCGCTGCATTGCCGGTAATAATCCAGCGCATCGGCAAAGCCATGGATTTTGGCGGTGATCATATCGTCAAATTCCCGGATGCGGCGCATCCCTTTGAGCTGGCGTAAATCGACGGGCAGCGAGCCCGGGTACGCTTTCAGCTTGCGTGAAGCGTTGGCTTTTAACAGATTGAGCAGATAGCGCTGATAAACCCGCGAGAAGCCCTTATCCATATGATAGCTGCAGGCTTCGAGCATGAAAGGCGCGGAGACGATCACCGCCGCCTCCAGCGGGCAGCGGTCGCCTTCCTCTGCCAGCAGGCAGCCCAGCATATTGCCGCCCAGCGAATAGCCGACGGCCGCGGTCGGCGCGGGACCAAACTCGCGCTTCAGCCAGTGCAAAAACCAGGTGCCATCTTCCGTTTCGCCGGAGTGATATATGCGGTGATTGCGGTTAGGTTCGCCGCTGCAGCCGCGGAAATGCATCACCACGCCCAGCCAGCCGCGCTGCATCGCCGCGTGGATCAGACCATGGGCGTACGGGCTGTGCAGACTGCCTTCCAGGCCGTGAAAAACGACGAGGCGCGGCTTATGGCGCGCCTGGTGCGGGTCTTCGCTCCAGGCCAGATCGACAAAATCGCCGTCCGGCAGCTCAAGGCGCTGCCAGTGCGGGGTAAAGCGCAATTTACGGCGAATCAGCCGCGGCAGCATGGTTTGCAGATGACGATTGCCCACGCCGCGCATCGGATGGAACTCACGCGAATCGTTTTCGGGGGGCGTCATGTCTGTGGGGATGATTTCAACCATAGCACCAGAACAATTAATAAACGTGATGATGACTATACCGCGCAGGGCATGCAGGGGGTTAGCCAATATGTGGTCTTGCGGCCAGTGACGCCAGCTTACAGCAAAAACAAATCATTGATGTCGCTGATGGCCAGGCCATGAAGAGGGCAGAAACCCACCCTGCCAGCGGCAGCGTACGCGCAGGCAGGATGAAGAGGAAGAGTTTAGCCTTCCTGAAGCATGCGCTCCAGCTGCTCCTGGGCCTCCAGCCAGGCCATCTCGCACTCCTCCAGCCCGGACTTCGCGCTGGCCTGTTGCTGCAGGCATTCGGTCAGCTCGGCTTTACGTGAGGCGTCATAAAGCTCACTGTCGCCAAGTTTTTCTTCCGCACTGGCCAACTGCGCGTTGAGCTTGTCCATCTCTTTTTCCAGACGGGCGATCTCTTTGCGCAGCGGTTGGGTCTGGCTGCGCAGCTCCGCTTCCCGACGTTTCTGGTCTTTGCGCGCCTGGGCGCTATTGCCGCTCTCTTTTGGCGCCTCGCCGCTCTGGGACTCCTGTTTTTGCGAGTCGCTGAGCCACTGCTGATAATCTTCCAGATCGCCGTCGAACGGCTCGACTTTACCATCGTGGACGAGGTACAGATCGTCAGTGGTGGAACGGATCAGGTGCCGATCGTGCGATACGACCACCAGCGCCCCTTCAAAGTCGATCAGCGCTTCGGTTAAGGCCTGACGCATATCGAGGTCAAGGTGGTTGGTCGGTTCATCGAGCAGCAGCAGGTTAGGGCGCTGCCAGACGATCAGGGCCAGTACCAGGCGCGCCTTTTCTCCACCGGAGAAGCGGCGGGTTTCTTCGCTCACCTTATCGCCCTGGAAACCAAAGCCGCCGAGATAATCACGCAGCTTCTGCTCCAGCTCCTGCGGCGCCAGACGCGCCAGGTGCTGCAGCGGCGACTCATCGGCGCGCAGGAATTCCAGCTGATGCTGGGCGAAGTAGCCGAGCTTGATGCCTTTCGCGAGGCCGATCTCGCCGCTTACGGGCTGGAGCTCGCCTGCCAGGAGCTTAATCAGCGTCGACTTCCCGGCGCCGTTGCGGCCCAGCAGGCCGATACGCGAGCCCGGCACAAGGTTAAGCTTGATGGAGTCGAGAATAATACGCTCGCCGTAGCCGGCGCTGACTTTCTCCATCTTCAGCAGCGGGTTAGGCAAGCTCTCCGGCTGGCGGAAGCTGAAGTGGAACGGGTTATCCACGTGCGCCGGAGCGATAAGCTCCATCCGCTCCAGCATTTTGATCCGGCTTTGCGCCTGCTTGGCCTTGGTGGCTTTGGCACGGAAGCGATCGATATAGCTTTGCAGGTGCGCGACGCGCTGCTGCTGGCTTTCGTACATCGCCTGCTGCTGAGCGAGGCGGGTGGCGCGCTGCACTTCAAACGAACTGTAGTTGCCGGTGTACTCAAACATTGTCTGCTGTTCGATATGGATAATTTTGTCGACGATAGGATCGAGAAAATCGCGATCGTGGGAGATGAGGATCAGCGTTCCCGTATAGCCCTTCAGCCACTTCTCCAGCCAGATCACCGCATCGAGATCGAGGTGGTTAGTCGGTTCATCGAGCAGCAGCAGATCGGAGCGGCAGATCAGCGCCTGCGCGAGGTTAAGGCGCATACGCCAGCCGCCGGAAAAATCGCTGACCGGCCGCTCAAGCTGTTCATTGCTGAAACCCAGACCGTGCAGCAGGCTGGCGGCGCGCGAACGGATCGTCCAGGCGTCGATGGCGTCCAGCTTGCCATGAACGGTGGCGATGGCGTGTCCGTCGTTGCGCTCGTTGGCGGCGTGGAGTTCCGCTTCGAGTTTGCGGTATTCACGGTCGCCGTCGATAACATAGTCGAGGGCCGGTTCGCTCAGGGCAGGCGTCTCCTGGTTCACCCAGGCGAGCTGCCAGTTTCCCGGATAAGTAAAGCTTCCGCCATCCGCGCTAATCTCGTTTTTCAGCAGCGCCAGCAGCGTGGATTTGCCACAGCCGTTTTTGCCGACCAGACCCACTTTTTGGCCCGGGTTGATGGTAGCAGTGGCGTTATCGAGCAGAACGCGCACGCCGCGACGAATTTGTAACGAGGAGAAAACAATCATAGAAGCGCCGTATGTTCCGACTATGTTAATTTGTCATTATGATAATGTAAGGTGTGGGCCATTTTCCGCACCGGGCCGCCATGGTAGCCCAAAACAACAACGATACACAAAAACAGAAACACGACCGGGAGGGGAATGATGTCTCAGACAGCGAAAGTGCTGCTGCTGTATGCCCATCCGGAATCTCAGGACTCGGTGGCGAACCGGGTGCTGCTTAAGCCGGCCACACAGCTCAGTAACGTTACGGTGCACGATCTCTACGCGCACTATCCTGATTTCTTTATTGATATTCCTTACGAGCAGGAACTGCTGCGTCAGCATGACGTGATTGTGTTCCAGCACCCGCTTTATACCTATAGCTGTCCGGCACTGCTGAAAGAGTGGCTGGACCGCGTGCTGAGCCGCGGCTTCTCCAGTGGGGTGGGGGGAAACCAGCTGGCGGGAAAGTACTGGCGTAGCGTGATCACCACCGGTGAACCCGAAAGTGCTTACCGTCACGACGGGCTGAACCGTTATCCGATGAGCGATATCCTGCGGCCATTCGAGCTGACGGCGGCGATGTGCCGTATGCACTGGATGAGCCCCATTATCGTCTACTGGGCCCGGAGGCAGCAGCCAGAGGAGCTGCGCAGCCGCGCCCTGGCCTACCGGGACTGGTTGGCCAACCCCATCGCCGCCGGAGGTGTCCATGGCGGGATCTGATTTGCTGCTGGCGGGGGTGTTGTTTTTGTTCGCGGCCGTCATCGCCGTCCCTCTGGCTTCAAGACTGGGGATTGGCGCGGTGCTGGGCTATCTGCTGGCCGGGATCGCCATTGGTCCGTGGGGGCTCGGGTTTATCAGCGATGTGGATGAAATTCTCCATTTCTCTGAGCTCGGCGTAGTGTTTCTGATGTTTATCATCGGCCTGGAGCTCAATCCCGCCAAGCTATGGCGACAGCGGAGCTCCATCTTCGGCGTTGGCGCGGCGCAGGTGATGCTCAGCGCGGCGATCCTCGGTGGGTTGCTGATGACGACCGGGTTTTCATGGCAGGCGGCGGTGGTCGGCGGGATCGGCCTGGCGATGTCTTCCACCGCCATGGCGCTGCAGCTGATGCGTGAGAAAGGAATGAGCCGCAGCGAAGCGGGACAGCTAGGCTTTTCGGTGCTGCTGTTTCAGGATCTGGCGGTGATCCCGGCGCTGGCGCTGGTGCCCCTGCTGGCCGGTTCAGCGGATGAGCATGTGAACTGGTTGACGGTCGGCATGAAGGTCCTGGCCTTTGCCGGGATGCTGATTGGCGGACGCTATCTGCTGCGGCCGGTGTTCCGTTTTATCGCCAGCTCGGGGGTCAGGGAGGTGTTCACTGCCGCCACGCTGCTGTTGGTCCTCGGATCTGCCCTGTTTATGGAGGCGCTGGGGCTGTCGATGGCGCTGGGCACCTTTATTGCCGGCGTGCTGCTGGCGGAAAGTGAGTATCGCCACGAACTGGAGATCGCTATCGATCCGTTCAAGGGGCTGCTGCTCGGGTTGTTCTTTATTTCCGTCGGCATGGCGCTGAACCTTGGCGTACTGTATACCCATCTACTGTGGGTGGCGGTGAGCGTGGCGGTGCTGGTGGCGGTAAAAATGCTGGTGCTCTATCTGCTGGCCCGTCTCTATGGCCTGCGAAGTTCCGAGCGGATGCAGTTCGCGGGCGTATTAAGCCAGGGCGGCGAGTTCGCGTTTGTCCTCTTTTCGCTGCCCGCCTCTCAGCGGTTGTTTCAGCACGACCAGATGGCGCTGCTGCTGGTGGCGGTAACGTTGTCGATGATGACGACGCCGCTGCTGATGAAGGGGATAGATAAGCTATTGTCGCGACGGCTGAATCCGGCGGACGATACTGATGAGGCGCCGTGGGTGGAGGATGACAAGCCGCAGGTGATTATTGTCGGGTTTGGTCGCTTTGGTCAGGTCATTGGTCGCCTGCTGATGGCCAATAAGATGCGTATTACGGTACTGGAGCGGGACATCAGCGCGGTAAATCTGATGCGCAACTATGGCTATAAAGTCTATTTTGGCGATGCCACCCAGCTGGAGCTGCTGCGCTCGGCGGGAGCGGAAGAGGCGCAGTCGATCGTCATCACCTGTAATGAGCCAGAAGATACCATGCGGCTGGGGGAAATGTGTCAACAACACTTTACACATCTGCATATTCTGGCCCGCGCTCGCGGGCGCGTTGAGGCGCATGAGCTGCTGCAGGCCGGCGTGACGCAGTTTTCTCGTGAAACTTTCTCCAGTGCGTTGGAACTGGGGCGCAAAGCGCTCATCACCCTCGGGATGCATCCTCACCAGGCCCAGCGCGCGCAGCTGCACTTCCGACGCCTCGATATGCGAATGCTGCGCGAGCTAATGCCAGTGCATACTGATACGGTACAGATATCACGCGTGCGGGAGGCCCGGCGCGAACTGGAAGAGATTTTCCAGCGCGAAATGCAGAAAGAGAGCCGGCAGCTGGACGGCTGGGACGAGTTTGAATAAAGGTAAATCTTATGGCAGTGCGTAAACGTTTTATTGCCGGGGCGAAATGTCCGGCGTGCCAGGCGCAGGATTCGCTGGCAATGTGGCGTGAGAATAATGTCGATGTTGTTGAGTGCGTTAAATGCGGTCATCAGATGCGTGAGGCAGATAAAGAGGCCCGTGAGCATGTACGCAAAGAGGAGCAGGTGATTGGCATTTTTCATCCCGACTAGCGTTATCCGTCGGCTTTTTTTAAGCTAAAGGGTACACGGCAGCAGAATTCCGCTACAATCTGCGCCACTATTCTTCCCATCTCAGGAGATATCATGAAAGTAGCAAAAGACCTGGTGGTCAGCCTGGCCTATCAGGTACGTACAGAAGACGGTGTGTTGGTTGATGAGTCTCCGGTGAGTGCGCCGCTGGACTACCTGCATGGCCACGGTTCCCTGATTTCCGGCCTGGAAACTGCGCTGGAAGGTCATGAAGTTGGCGACAAATTCGACGTTGCTGTCGGCGCGAACGACGCTTACGGTCAGTATGACGAAAACCTGGTGCAGCGTGTACCGAAAGACGTCTTCATGGGCGTTGATGAACTGCAGGTTGGCATGCGCTTCCTGGCTGAAACTGACCAGGGGCCAGTGCCTGTAGAAATCACTGAAGTTGAAGACGACCACGTTGTGGTTGATGGCAACCACATGCTGGCTGGCCAGAACCTGAAGTTTAATGTGGAAGTCGTCGCCATCCGCGAAGCGACTGCGGAAGAGCTGGAGCACGGTCACGTGCACGGCGCGCATGGCCACGATCACGATCATGACCATGGTCATGACGGTTGCTGCGGCGGCCACGGCCACGATCATGGTCACGACCATGGTAAAGGCGGCTGCGGCGGCCACGGTGGCTGCGGCTGCCGCTAATCTTTGCGCTTCGGCACGAAGACGACAAAAAAGCGGGGAAACCCGCTTTTTTTACGCCTCAATAGTGCGGCGGTGGCGTCTCTTCCGCCTGGGAGGCGATATGGGAGGGTTGGGTCGCCTTCAGCTTCTCGATCATCAGACGCATATGCTCCCGCATCTTCGCCATCTCGATCTCGTGGGCGGTCACGGTTTTGTTGAGGTCTTCGATGGTGATTTCCTGAAACGCCAGCCGGCTTTCCAGCTCCGCAAGGCGCGTTTCTAATGTGCTATCGTGCATGGGTAACCTCTTTAGTCTGATCCTGCGGGCGGATTCTACTTAAGTTTCCCCTGGCGCGCAGCATCGCTGCGCCGTACAGGAAACTTATTCATACAAAAATAGTCCTAAAAGAGGCGATATTCAGGAACGTCCGTATGTAGATTTTAACGGCAACGTTCTATAGTACGTTTTTTGCTTTTTACGATAACCCTGGGGCGAGAGGCCCCGGCCCTGGAGAAATGGATGAAATCACTGTTTAAAGTAACGCTGCTGGCGACCACAATGGCCGTCGCCCTGAATGCACCGCTGACCTTTGCTGCAGATACCGCGGCGAAAGCAGCCCCGGCGGCTGAGAGTAAATCGGCATTTAAAAATGACGATCAGAAATCGGCCTATGCGCTGGGCGCGTCCCTGGGGCGTTACATGGAAAACTCCCTGAAAGAACAAGAGAAGCTGGGCATTAAGCTGGATAAAGCCCAGCTTATCGCCGGCGTACAGGACGCGTTTGCCGATAAGAGCAAACTGTCCGACCAGGAGATCGAACAGACTCTGCAGGCCTTTGAAACGCGCGTGAAGACCGCGGCTCAGCAGAAAATGGAAAAAGACGCCACTGAGAACGAAGCCAAAGGCAAAGCTTTCCGTGACAGCTTTGCCAAAGAGAAGGGCGTGAAAACGTCGAAGACTGGCCTGCTGTATAAAGTCGAGAAAGAAGGCGCTGGCGATGCGCCGAAAGATAGCGATACCGTGGTGGTAAACTACAAAGGTACCCTGATCGACGGTAAAGAGTTTGATAAC
>OGZM01002302.1_pt1 | contig 10619 bp, 7 predicted proteins | sample 1576821 | NCBI WGS metagenome assembly OGZM01 (sample SAMEA3541491, study PRJEB24748) | human gut metagenome | biome: human gut; feature: human-associated habitat; material: faeces | place: China | collected 2012
AATCAGCTGATCAACGGTGGAGCCGGTACCGACGCCGAGCACTGCGCCCGATTCGACATAGTCGAGTGCGGCACGAGCGACGAGGCGCTTGAGTTCACTTTGAGAGAGCGGACGGGATTGTGTCATGGGAATTTCAATGGAGTCTTCTTTGAATCACGCAGCAGAGCTCTCAAACTGAGAGCATCTGCGGCGCATTGAGTTGAATTCTAAAGGCGCCGCCCATGCGGCGCTTAAAATGAACTGCACACAATATCTCTTCGCAGAAGCTTCCTTGCGCCATGCCTGCCGACCAGTCCGAACATCTTATTTCCGACGCATTCCGCCACCTCAACGCTGCAAACAAAGAGCTGCCCGCAAAACTGCCGGCATTTTCTGAACATGGTTTGTGGGCTGCCTGGGCCGCACTGCTGCTTGTCGCGGCGTTTCTCACGGGCGTTGCATGGCTTGTGATTGACTCGGATCGTGAAGCTGAAACCATTCGTTTGAAGCAGACCACCGACCTCGTGGCCCAGTCCATTGAAGCGCAGGTTCTCGGTGTATCCGAAATCCTGCAGAAGATGAGTCTGCGCCTTGTGCGCGGACAGCAAGGCGACTTTGCATCGGCTTCGCTTGACCTCGCCGCACAAACACTTTTTATTGACCGCCGCGAAGTCACAGAGCTTGCGCTTGTCACCGAAAAAGGCGAAGTGCGCCGCGTATGGTCATCGTCGACCGCTCGTGCACCATCGCTTTTTGAGGGCATCAATCAGATCAATGACGCGCATCTGCTTCGTGCTGTCCGCTTGGCCAAGCGCTTTGACCGCTCGCTTTCCACGCCTTTTTATGTCGGTCCCTATTCACAGCGCATTTTTGTGAACATCGTGACGCCGTCGGCCATACCGGACACCCTTCTGATGGCCCGCATCGATCTCACTCGCCTGCTCCTGCTGGCTCAGCAGCGCTATGCAGACACGGGGTCATACCTACTGAGCTTCGCACTCAACGGCCGCTCCATTCCGGCTCCCGTTGGCAGCCGCGGACCTTCTAAACCCCCAGTCGACCAACCCGAACTCACCGAGCCCATCATCTACGCAACGGACATCACACTGCTCGACGCTGCGCCCGAAGAAGAGATGTCATTGGTCGCCAAGAGCTACGACCACGCACTCTTTGCCAACAACCGCGTGCAGTACTTTGCTGTCGGCGGCCTGGCGCTGATGCTTCTGGCAGCTATCGGCCTCGTTTTTTACTACCAACGCCAGCAGGTTCGATCGCACCGCACACTCATGGCCGAATATTCTCTTCGCCGCGTCATGTCTGAATCGGCCGTTGTCGGCCTGCGCGTCACCGACCTCAAGGGACGCATGCTCTATGTGAACGACACATTCCCTAAGATCGTGGGTTATCCGGCCAAGGAATTGATCGGGCAGAAGCCGCCCTACCCTTATTGGGCCAAAAACTATGTGGCCGAGCTCACCGAGAGGCTGCTTTCGGCCACTAACCATCCGGAAGCTGAAGAAACACTGCCCGTCGTTACCCGTTTTGAAGCCGTCCGCAAGAACGGTGAGGAATTTTGGGCTGAACTGCGCATTTCTCCGCTGCTTGACGATGATGGGAAGCCCTTTGGCTCCATTGGCGCGCTCTTTGACGTGACGAACTCAGTGCTCGCACAGTCACGAATGGAAGCCGCAAATGAACGCTTCACACTGGTCGTTGAGTCGATGGCGAGCGCTATCGCAGTGCTCGCGGAACCCAACCGCGACGTGCTTTTCTTTGCCAACCGCTCCTACCGCACACTCTTTAATGATCGACCCAACGGTGCGGCAAAACTCCTTGCCCGCCTGGAAAAGGCGCCTCCCACGGTACAAAGCGACGGTATTTTCGACGAAGAAACATCAAGGTGGTTTGATGTTCGTTCGCAGCGCATTGTTTGGACGCGCGGCGAAACCGCTGTCATGGTGATCGCAACCGACATCACCAAACGCCGTGAACTTGATCTTGCCCGAGAAGCGCAGCTGCGCCGCGCAGAGTCCACTCACCGATTGGTTACGATGGGTGAAATGGCGAGTTCACTCGCGCATGAACTCAATCAGCCGCTTGCCGCCATCGCAAACTACGCCAATGCCGCAGCGACGATGCTTGCCAACGGGACGCTTTCCAAAGAACGCGAAGCCCAGAGCTACGCCCGCATTGAAAATCAAGCGCATCGCGCCGGCCGCATCATTCAGCGCATTCGCGGCTTCGCGAAGAAAACCGACGCCAAACTCGAGCCCGTCGCCGTGGAAACGGTTATTCAGGAAACGCTCGAACTCGCCAACATTCAGGCTCGTAAGCTTGACAGCCGCATCAAACTCGTCATAGCGCCGGGGCTCCCTTTGATGATGGGGGACTCGGTCATGCTCGAGCAGCTGCTTTTAAATCTCCTGAAAAACGCCATGGAAGCGTGCGCCTCGAGCAACATCCCCTTAGAGGAAAGAACCATCGAACTCCATGCCGATCCTTGGGAAAAGAACCCCGAGCGTCTCCAATTCCAGGTCGTTGATCACGGACCAGGCATTCCGGAAGAATCCCGCTCCAAACTCTTTGACGCCTTCTATTCCACAAAATCCGAAGGCATGGGCATGGGACTCAATATCTGCCGCTCCATTGCCGAACTTCACGGCGGAGAGCTGCGCATGGATCCGACGCCGGGCGGCGGTTCCACCTTCTCCTTCACCGTCCCGTTCGTCAAAGAAGCTGTCACACACGCTCCATCCATCGATGAAAATAGCTCACAATAAGGACTAACCCGCGAAGGATCCCTAGGTATAACCGAGGATTCAAAAGGCTAAAATGGGGAATTCCTGAAGGAGGAGGAACTTCAAATCATGATGCCAAATTACGATTATTCAAAAGACCTGACCTCAGACAATAAGAACGGTCTGGTATATGTGATCGACGATGACGCTGATGTGCGCGAATCGATCAAGTGGCTGCTTGAATCGACCAACTACCGCGTTGAGGATTATGAAAGCGGTGAAACCTTTATCGCGCAGTTCAACGAGTCGGTACCTTCTGTTATTTTGTGCGACCTGCGCATGCCCGGCATGTCGGGTGCAGATGTGCAAGATCATCTGATGCGCCGCCGCATTGACGCTCCCTTCATCTTTATCACTGGCCACGGCGATGTTCCTCAGGCTGTTCAGGCCTTTAAGAAGGGTGCCATGGACTTCATTCAGAAGCCCTTCCAACAGCCTCAGCTGCAAAAGTTGGTCGATCGTGCCATGCGTACCGCCAAGGAGCTCTTTGCCCGCCGTCAGACACTCGCAGCCAACCGCGCTCTGATTGAAAAGCTCACTCCTCGCGAACAGCAAGTGCTCGAGCGCATCGTCAACGGCCGTCTCAATAAGCAGATTGCCGATGACCTTGGCATTTCGATTAAAACAGTGGAAGCACACCGCGCTTCGATTATGGATAAGACGGCCTCCGGCACCGTAGCCGATCTGATGCGCGTGGTCGTGAAGTCTGAACTCTATCCGAAGATCAGCTCCACGCTTGCCGAAGCTGTTGCCGCCCTTCCAAGCCGCCTTGCGGAAACGGGGCTTCCTCACACGGAGGAGCACGTTGAGCATCTGCGCCGTCTCGACCATGAACTGCGCGAATCTGAGGCCGAACGTGAACGGCGCGAAGCTGAAGCAGCGGTCACCGGCATCAACAGCTCGATGAACGGCTCTTCGAACAGCCTGCTCTAATACCGCAGCCGGCAAACTGCCGAACAAAGACATACCTCCTGAACGCCTGCAGCGATTCCCCCGCGGCAGGCGTTTTCCTGTTTAAAGACTACGATTACTCACAAGGTTGGAGGCGAACGATGCAGAACGCAGGTGATAATGCTTTTGGCATCGATTCTGCTTATTTAAGAGAACCAGAAGTAAAACGATTCCGATACATTTTTAAGGAGGTTTCCCATGACGGCACGCATCATTGACGGCAAAGCGCTCGCGCGCGAGGTGGAGGCGCAGGCTCGCGCCCGCAGCGAGGCGCTTGCCTCCCGCCCGGGAGGCCGTCGTCCCGGTCTTGCCGTCGTACTGGTGGGCGAAGACCCGGCCAGCTGCGTCTATGTCAAAAACAAAACCCGCGCCTGCGAACGTGCCGGCGTCATTTCAACCGAATACCGCCTCCCGGCCGACACAACAGAGAAGGCGCTGCTCGAACTGATTGAGAAGCTCAATAATGACCCGGCTGTAGACGGGATCCTTGTTCAGCTCCCGCTGCCCAAGCAGATCAATCCCGATGCTGTGATTCTTTCGATTTCTCCCGAAAAAGACGTTGACGGATTTCACATGCTTTCAGCCGGTGCCTTGCTTACGGGCCGCCGCGACCGCGGCTATCGTCCCTGCACGCCTGCTGGTGTAATGAAGCTTATTGAAGCCTCCGGCGTTAATCCCGAAGGGCTTGAAGCAGTGGTAATCGGCCGCTCGAATATCGTCGGAAAACCTCAGGCCGTCATGCTCCTTGATGCGCATGCCACCGTCACCGTGGTGCACAGCCGTACTACGAACCTTGCCGACATTACCCGCCGGGCAGATATCCTTGTTTGTGCAGCCGGCCGCCCCAAAATGGTGAAGGGTGACATGGTAAAGCCCGGCGCCGTTGTGATTGATGTGGGTATTCACCGTGACGAGAACGGCAAACTTTGCGGCGACGTGGATCAGCTATCCGTTGAACCGGTGGCCGGCGCACTGACGCCGGTGCCGGGCGGCGTCGGACCGATGACGATTGCCATGCTGATCGACAATACGGTGCTCGCAGCAGAACGCCACCTGGCGTGAGATTTTGTATAAAAAACGCAAATCGGGCAGAGATTGTTCTTGAATAACCTCTGCCCGAATCTTGATATTGTTTTCGAAATAGCCCGAATCAGTACTGCATACCCTCTCGATCTTCCCATTCAGACAAACTGTGACTGCCGCCTAAATTGAAATGAAGCTGATGTGCACTCTCTTTTAAGGCTGTACTGCTCGGGGATAGCCACAGAGAATGTAAGAAATTTTGTGTAATGACAGCGATTCTCTGCCGTAATGACAGCCAGACAAGTTTATAAAGGGGTGTGTCTAGTGATCAAAAATTGTCAGTTTTGTCCCATGCAAACTGAGTCCGCATTGAGGCGCGATCGCTCATAAACACCCTTCTTCCTCGGGTTCTGCACATCCCGCATTGCGCCGCTCGCGGCCATTGAATGCGCTTGAACCGCGCACAGTCATGAGCCACGCCCTACAATCAGAGACTGCAGGCTGCAAGAGGCCTGTGCCGAACACCCTACCGCCCGAAGGCTGCGCACGCTTGAAGCGCTCTTCGGGCGCATGTATTTCTTTTCTTTAGCGGAGAGCAGCATCCAAGCCTCTCCGCTCTCCGTCCGGATTGACTAAAGTCCGTTCGAAGCGACAATGTTCAACTTTCTGAAAAAAATCATGCCCACCTCCGACACGACACCTAACCCTTTGCTCTCGATCACGGATCTGATCGACTACGCTTCCGTGCGTCCCGAACATGTCGTGCCGGCTGTCAAGTCGCTTGCCGCTCAGGTTGAAGCGGCGCTTGAAAAAGCCGATGCGCCGTCCACTCCGGCATCATGGGAAAACACGGTTGAGCCGCTCGAAAAGGCTGTTCTTGCTTTTGGACGAGCCTGGGGAGCTGTCGGACATCTGCAGAGCGTTGTAGATACGCCGGCACTCCGCGACGCCTTCAATGAGGCGCTGCCTATCGCCACGGATCTTTTCCTCCGGCTTTCTCAGGATGAAAAGCTCTGCGACAAGTACCGAGAACTCGCCGCATCGCCCGAGTTCGGAGAGCTTGCCCCGGTGCGCCGCCGCATTGTTGAACGGGAACTGCGAGACTTCCGCTTGTCGGGTGCTTCGCTGCCTAAAGTGCAGCGCGAACGCGTGAAAGCGATTGGACAAGAACTCTCACAGACTTCGCAGAAATTCAGCGAAAACCTGTTGGATGCCACCAACGCCTACGAACTCATCATTGATGATGAAAAACGTCTTGCCGGCATCCCGGAGGAAACGCTCGCCCTTTATCGGGCAAGTGCCGAGGCTGCCGGGAAAAAGGGCTTTCGCCTGACGCTGCAGTATCCGTCCTACCTCCCCGCCATGAAGTACTGCGCTGACCGCGGCATCCGCGAAGCGCTCTACCGTGCGTTCTCCACACGCGCCTCGGAATTTGACGGCGGCAAATTTGACAACACGCCGCTCATCAAGCGCATTCTCGAACTGCGTGCTGAAGAAGCGTCGCTGCTCGGCTTTAAGAATTACGGGGAATTGTCGCTTGCAACAAAGATGGCCAAGAGCCCTGCGGAAGTATTGGACTTTCTGCGTGATCTTGCCCGCCGCTCCAAACCCCGTGCAGAGGACGACGTCGCTCAGGTCGACGCCTATGCTCGTGACGAACTCGGCATCGATCAAATTGAGCCGTGGGACCGCGCTTATGCTGCAGAAAAGCTTCGCGAGGCCCGCTACAGCTATTCCGACGCGGAAGTGAAGCGCTACTTCACACAGCGAGCGGTCTTCAAGGGACTTTTCAGTTTGGTCGAAAAGCTCTTTGGCATCAAAATCGAAGAAGCTCAGGCTTCCGTCTGGCATCCAGATGTCAAGTATTTTGAAGTGAAGCGCAACGGCGAAAAAATCGCCGCCTTCTATGCTGACCTCTATGCCCGAGAAGGCAAGCGCTCGGGCGCCTGGATGGACGGCGAACGTACTCGTCGAATTGAAGACGGCAAGCTCATTACTCCGATCGCTTATCTCGTCACCAACTTTGCGGCCCCGCAGGCGGGCCGTGAAGCCACGATGACGCACGACGAGGTAACGACGCTTTTCCATGAATTCGGCCATACGCTGCACCACATCCTCACCGCTCAAACCGAACCGCAAGTCTCCGGCATCAACGGCGTCGAGTGGGATGCGGTCGAACTGCCCAGCCAATTCCTCGAAAACTTCGCTTGGGAACACGAGATTGTCAAGAGCATCTCCGCTCACGTCGAAACGGGTGAAGAGCTTCCCGACGAACTCTTTGACAAAATGATTGCCGCTAAAAACTATGAGGCCGGTGCATTTTGCGTGCGTCAGGTTGAATTCGCGCTCTTTGACATGCTGCTCCACTCGGCCTTCGATCCGAAGACGGATTCCGTACAGGCACTGCTGGAATCCGTGCGCCGTGAGGTTGCCGTCGTCTTCCCGCCCGCTTGGAACCGCTTCCCTCAGAGCTTCTCGCATATTTTTGCGGGCGGCTACGGTGCGGGTTACTACAGCTACAAATGGGCGGAGGTCCTCTCGGCTGACTGCTTCAGCGCCTTTGAAGAAGAAGGCGTTCTCAACCCCGAAACAGGGCGACGCTACATGAAGGAAATTCTCGAGCCGTGACGCGATCGACAATTTCGTTGCCTTCCGCGGCCGCAAGCCTGAACTCGACCCCTTGCTTCGTCTCTCGGGCATCATCGAGTCTCAAAAGCATTAAGCATGCTTCATTCCCGCCCAATTCCATTAGGAATTGGGCGAGGCATCTCGCTGCAGCTGCCGCCCTGCCTAGCTCGATCACGGAATGAATCCGCATTGCAGACAGCCAAAAGCCGCCGGACACTCTGAAAGGCCGGCGGCTTTTATTGGGCTGAAGCGGTATTCAGAGCGCATGATCAGCGCAACTGAAAACCGTCATTTCATACCGTTTATGGATGGAAGGCTTTCTTCACGTCAAACGGGAACGCCTGATAGCCTTCTGCGCCGTGAAGAATAATTTCAACCGAAGGCTCTTTGGCAAGCCACTTGAATTCATCAATCACGGGCGACGGGAATTTCGTATAGGAGAAGGTCTTCCAATCGAATTCTGCACCGGCCGTCGCCGAGTAGACCATGATGGAATCCTTGTCGCCGCAGTACTCCGTCAATGACGTCACCGGGCTGTACCAAGCGTGGCCGCGCTCCTTGCCGTATTCCCACACTTGTTCAACCGTCATCTTCTTCTGGTCGACTTTGTAGACCACTGCTCGAGAGTACTTCATTTCTGGCAGCGCGGGCTGCTCCATACCGCGGGCATCGCCATTGTCAAAGGCCGAGATATAGATCACATCTCCCTTGCTCAGCTCGCTTCTCACCTTCCAGCCCGTATGCTGCGTCCAAGTCCAGTCGAAGTCGCCTTCACACTTGGAGCCTTCACACTTGATGGGCTTGCCGTTCTTGTCGACCGGCTGCAGGAGCTTATCCTGATAAGGCGTCTTCCAGCCTTCGTGCGAGCCGAGAATCCACTTCACCTTCTTGTCGCGGCCGATTTTGATAATCGCTGACTGATGGCGAGAGCTGATGATGATGGAATCATCGGTTTCATCGTAGTCCACAGAGTTGACGTGCGCCCAGTTGCGTCCGGCACCGCTGCCGACGATGTCGCCGAAGTGATCGTTTTGATCCTGCTTGGCAAGTTCTTCAGCCGTCAGGGTCTTGCCCTGCTTGGCCGGATCGATGTTCAGGCACACCGCACCCTGGTCAATCGCTTTGAGCACGTTGTCGCGGTACGGATCGAGAATTTCAAAGAGCCGGAAGTCGTCAACCACATTGCCGTCGCCATCCACCTCAAGGATCACGTCGCGCACGGTGCGCACAATCTTGTTGTCCGGGCGCTTATATCCGTCGGAAGCTACGCGCAGCAGATAGTGACCGTTCGATTCAATCTTTTTCGAAGCATGCGAAAAGTCGGCATACCCGGTCGGCAGACGGCGATTAAAAATCTCACGCCCCATGATGTCATACTTAGCGTAGCGCTGACCGTAACCCCAGCTCATCGCGCCGTCAGCTTCCTGACGGAAGCCCATCATCGTGCCGCCGTACCAAATATTGTCAAAGGAATAAATGGTTTCGGGCAGCATGTACCAGCGAATTTCGCCCGTCGTATCAATGATCGTGTTCTGCGGCGAATAGTTCCACTGCAGCGCGCCGCCCACAGGGTTATTCCAAACGGTCTTGGTACTGCGTGCGTCAAGCTGCCCGAGATTGTTGACAAAATAGAGACGATCCTTGAATTCCGGATCAACCTTCTTCACTTCCGGATTAAAGAAACCTGTATCGCGGGCACCGTAGCCGTCGGTTTCAACATAAGCAGGCGCTGTCCAGATTCGGTACGTCTCCTTGATGTGCTTCATCTGATCGCCTTGCCAGCGGTCATACTCCACTTCTACGGTATTGCGCCAGTCCGCATAAAGCCCAAAAACCGGAATGCCGCCATAGGTCTTCGCCTGATTGTCGCCCACTTTGTAGGCGATTTCCTGCCCGTTTTGTTTCGGGACGATGCGCACTGAAACGTTCTTCAGCACATAACCGCCGTTGTAGATGACCGCAGTGAGCGGGGCGATTTTGTAAGGGTTCACGGCAACAGCACCGAGCTGACCAGGCACTTCATACGTATAGCCCGGACCCGAAGGACCAGCACCAGCCTGAACGGCTGAGCAGCAAGCGCAGCTGCCGCAGCCATCATCAATACGGCGGTCAGCTGATTGAGCTTCTGATGAGCTTTCTGCTTAGACATTGAATCTCTCCTTGATAGCAGTGGTTTGGATTAATTGCTGAGGAAAAATTCTATTTTTCAAGGCTTGACCGCCGCATTGCGGCTTTCCTCAACGCCCGTTTCATCTTTCGCGTCGGGCCGATCGTTTTTCTTGCATCACGGCGTCTTGATCTCCCCTGTATCTCGCCCTACGATCCGTAGCATTCCATCCGCCGCACGAACAGCGCTTTCTCATGCACATCGACAAACTCGCCATTGAAGAACTTCGGCTTCTGGTTCTGCTCTACAAAACGCATTCACTCAAAGATTCAGCCGTTCGCCTGAATGTCAGTACGCCCACGGCCAGCCGCATGCTGGCGCGTCTGCGTGCGGCTGTGGAGGATGAACTTTTCATTCGAAGCGCTTCGGCCATGACGCCTACGCATGCCTGCCGACGGCTCTTCCCCCGCGTTGAACGCATTCTTGCGGAAATGGATGCCTTGACTCACGAACCGCAGGTCTTTCGCCCATCACACATCAAACGGATATTCCGTGTGATGCTCCACGAACAGCTCTTTCTCGCGCACTTTGCCGATGTTTTTCGCGAAGTGCGGCGGCTTGCACCAGGCGTGAGCATCGTCGTTGAAGCAGTGAGTGATGCGGGCCATGAAGCGCTCAAAACCGGCGAGCTCGATGCGATGATCTTTCCCATGACGGACAACGTATCTCCGGACATCAAAGCTCAGTTTTTAGCCACCTGCGGCTTCGACATTCTGATGCGAACCGACCACCCATGGCTTGCCGAAGTCAATAGAGACGGCACGCCAGACTGGTCGGCGCTTAAGCGCTACGAAAAAATCGAAACAACCATCGACAGCTTCGGTACGCGCGCGCCGGGCGGGCTCGATCATTGGATTTTCAAAGGCAAACTTCCTGAGCAGCACACCGCCCTTTGGTGTCCCTATGTTCAAGCTGCAACTGAACTGCTCCCAGAGAGTGACCTCACCATGGTGGTCTACTCCCCGCTTGCACGTGAACTCTGCCGTCGCGGCGGACTCACCGCACTGAGTCTTGCTCCCTTAGGCTGCGGATATCCGCTGGGCTTTCTGCGGCACGGACGGCGTGATGATGAT
>OGZM01002306.1_pt1 | contig 10592 bp, 1 predicted proteins | sample 1576821 | NCBI WGS metagenome assembly OGZM01 (sample SAMEA3541491, study PRJEB24748) | human gut metagenome | biome: human gut; feature: human-associated habitat; material: faeces | place: China | collected 2012
TTGCTTGTCAAGCCACAAATTAACAAAGTTAATTTGTTCTGAATGAAAAAAGAGGCTTCCTATTATCAAATCATATACAATAGGAAGAAACTCGTTTTTGTGAATAAAATTTATACATTTCTAACATAGAGTTAATATCTGTTTTTAGAGTTAAATTTAAGTACAGTTTATTACACTTTGTTTTTTGTGTATTTTTACAAGTAAATAGGGGTTTTCGGGAGATTATAGAGTGAGTAGTGTTACATTTATATTACAGAAAATCAGTAAATAAACTAGATACAGGGTGGATGGTACTAAATATAGAAATTATCTCATTTAGTTGGATATTTTGTGGAAAATATATAAAAATGTTGAAATAATAGCCTTATTATACGGGTTTTGTTGTGATAAATGAATAAAAATTTTCAAAATAATTATGTAGCAAAACAAGTTTCCTAAAAAATTTTACATTTTTTGTGCAAAAAGAATGAAAGAATTTTTAAAATAAAATTGACTTTTATATTAAAAGCAAGTATAATTCTACTTGAATAGATACTTTATAGGAGAAGATATGCACATTCTCTACATGGGGTATTTTCAAAATTTATAAAGGAGGAATAAAAATTGAAAAAATCTTTCAAGAAAATTGTAAGTGCTGTACTTGCAGCGAGTATGACTCTTACAAGCGTAATGGTTGTCAATGTTGCACCTGTTACGGCAGCTGAGGCTTTTTCAGGTAAGGCTACTATCAATGCTGAAACAGTTAAAACGCTTTTCGCATCAGGCTTAACTGATGGTAATGAACTTGGTTCAGGCGTTTCTATTGTTAATGGCGGTTCAGCTTTCTCTTACAAGGCTAACAACTTAAAGTTTACTGATGGTTCAGCTTACTCAACTGAATTCCAGATTGGTAACGGTAACGAAAAGTTAAGCCAGACTCTTAAGGCTGGCGATGACCTTGGTGGTACTGTTGAAAAGGGTCTCAAGATTGAAGCTGCTAAGGCAGGTACAATTAAAATTTATGCTGGTTTAGGTTCTTCTGGCGTTATGGAAGCTCCTATGTGCCTCGTTGACGCAACAACAAGCAAGGTTGTTGATGCACAGTCACTTATTAACACAGGTGATGCTAAGTCAAAGGTTTATAACACTCCTACATTTACAGTTCCTGCAGCAGGTACTTATTACCTTGTTCAGAACGGTAAGGTTTCAAGTGTAAATCTTGCAGTAATCGAGCTTGACTTAAACGGTGGTTCTGCTCCAGCTACAGAAACTACTACAGTAGCTCCAACTACTACTGAAACAACTACAGAAACTACAACTGTAGCTCCAACTACTACAACAGAAACTACTACTGAAGTTTCTACAGAAGCTGTAACAGCTAAGGTTGTTGTAGATAAGGCAACAGTTAAGGTTGGCGATACAGTAAACGCTAACGTATCTCTTGTTGGTAACAAGGGTTTCAATAACTACACAGCTTTCGTAGAATTCGACCCAACAATTGTTGAACCAGTTGATGCAATTGAAGGTACAATCACTAAGGAAGTTGCAGGTGTTACATATACAGCATCTGATGCAGCTGCTCTTAAGGGTCAGTTCGCAAACGTTCCAGCTACAGGTAACACAGACTTTACTGGTGCTGACGGTGTTAAGACACAGGCTCAGTTAGGTAAGGTTAAGTATGCTTATGTTGTTCCAGCACAGCTTGTAAATGGTACAGCATTACAGGAATTTAACACAGACGGTAACCTCTTTGGTATTTCATTCAAGGCTCTCAAGGCTGGCGATGCTAACATCAAGGTTACATTCGTAGGTAACCAGCTCTCAACAGTATCTAGCGATGCAACTATTGCAAAGACAGCTACTGTAGAAACAGTTGATGCTGCAGTTAAGGTTGAAGAAGGTTCAACTCCAACTCCAGTTGACGGTTTCAAGGGTCAGGCTACTATTGATTCTAATGCTATTAACGCTTCTGGCGTAACATCTCTTAAGAATGGCGACTCACTTCTTGATGACGGTGGTAAGAACTACGTTCAGATTAAGTTAGCAGCAGGTGCTTCTGCATTCACATTCAGACCAAATGTTACTAACTTTACTGATGGTCAGTCATTTGACGCAGAATTTAAGAAGTTCCAGGTTGGTAAGGGTAACGAACTTATCCCTGCAGACCTTACAGTTGGTTCTGATGTAACAGCTGACGTAGAAAAGGGTATCTCTATGAAGTTAGGTGGCAGTGGTACAGTTACAATCCACGCTGGTTTAGGTTCTTCAGATGCAATGTCAGTTCCTGTTTACCTCATCAACACAACTACTAACAAGGTTGTTTCTATCTCTAACATTGACAGAGATGCAACAACAGCAAACTTATTCTCAGTTTGTACACTTAGCGTTCCTGAAGCTGGTGAATACGTTGTAGTTCAGCCAGGTAAGGGTTCTAGCTTAAATATTTGTACTATCGACCTTAACATCGCAGGTGGTTCAGGTTCTGATGATACAACAACTACTACAGAAGTAACAACTACTACTGAAACTACTACAGAAACAACAACTACAACTGAAACTACTGAAACAACTACTTTAGGTGCTGACGGTGGTCTTGGTTTCCTTGCTGATAAGACAGTTAAGGCTGGTGACACAGAAGTTACTCTTGACTTTGGTGCTAAGAGCATCAACACAGCTATGAGTGCTTTCACTGGTTTCATCGTTTACGATGCAAGCAAGGTAGAAATGGTTTCTGCTGAAGGTAATAACACTGGCATCGTTAATATGATTAACGAACAGATTGCATATGCTCCAAGTGCTTCTAACCCAGATTATCCTGGTGCTAATGGCACATTAACTACAGCTCAGCTTGGTAAGATGAAGGTTGCTTACATCTACAGCGATGGTTCAGCAATTTCTTCAATCGGTACTCCTGATGCTACACTTGCAAGCGTTAAGTTCACTCTTAAGAATGTAAACGCTGGCGATGTAATTCCTGTTCAGTTCGTTTCAACTGAATCAGATGGTAGCGTTGCTTACACAGTTGATGGTAAGCTTGCTACAGTTGGCTTAAATGCTAACATTATTGTAGCTGGTGGTTCTACAGAATCTACAACAGAAACTACAACAGTTTCTACATCTGAATCTACTTCAGAAACAACTACAATTTCAACTTCTGAATCTACAACAGAAACAACTACAGTTTCTACTACAGAAACTACAACAGAAACAACTACAGTTTCTACTACAGAAACAACTACAGCAGCTCCAGTAGTTCCTACTACAGAAACTACAACTGCTCCAACAACAACTACTACAACTGAAGCTAGCTCTGAAACTACTACTAAGAGAACATCTGGTGGTGGCGGCGGTGGCGGCGGTGGCGCTTCTGTAAAGAAGACAACTGCAGCTACTACTGAAGTAACAGAAGAAACAACAGAAGCTACAACTTCTAAGGTTGTTGAAGGTAGCACAGAAGCTACTACTAACCAGATTGTTATTAGTGACAACGGTGAAGTTAAGATTGTAACTCCAGACGGTACAGAAGTTAAGGTTAACGTACCTAAGGATGTTGTAAATAGTGATGTAGACTTCTCAGACTTAGGCAACTATGGCTGGGCTAAGGATTACATCAACAAGTTAGCTGAACTTGGTATTGTAACTGGTACTGAAGACGGTATTTACTCTCCAGAACTTGGTTGCAAGAGAGGCGACTTCGCTATCCTTATTAACAGAACTCTTGGTTTACAGGTAACTCCAACTAAGAACTTCAGCGATAACGAAGAAGGTAAGTACTACTATAACGATGTAAGAATGGGCTACACAGCTGGTATCTTAAGTGGTTATGGTGATAACACTTACAAGCCTGAAAAGTATTGTAACAGAGATGAAATGTTCGTTCTCGTAGCTAAGACTCTTGAATACTTAGGCGTAGACGTAACAAGCACTCCAACTTCTGTAAACAACAAGTACAATGACGTTGCAGATGTAGCTTGGTGGTCAGCTCCTTACCTTGCATTCCTTACTCAGGAAGGTATCGTAACTGGTAGCTCAAACGGTAATGTTGAACCTAAGAAGAACATTAACAGAGCTGAAATGGCTGTTATGATGTACAAGGATTACGAATACGTTAAGGATTACGTTGACGGTCTTGTAAAGGATGCAGCTACTACAACTACTGAAGAAACAACTGAAGAAACTACAGTAGATGAATCAGCTTCTACAACTGCAGAAACTACTACTGAAACTACTACAGTTGCAGAGTAATTGATGTATATACAAAAAAGGCGTTGACTTTTGTCAACGTCTTTTTTTGTGCTTATAAGATTGATAGTACATAAAAGAGTAGAAAAGAAAAAATCTGTGGTTTACATATATTTTATAAAAATAATAATTATTAAATAACTGCTGAAAATGGCATTTTTATTATAATATTTCACAAAAGACACCTTAATAATTTGTTAAGAAATTGGAAGGGTTGTATAAAATTTTATGATTGTCTAAAATCTACAATAAATTATTGATTTTAAAATTGGTTATGGTATAATATTACTAGATGGTGTAATTTAGGTGAGGAAAGACTATTTATAATTACACAATTCTGTGTTGAAAGGCACAAATAAAAAGGAGGTTTTTAAATGAAAAAACACACGAAAGTTGTTTTGAGCAGAATTGTTGCCTCAGCTTTAGTAGTTGGTGCAATGTTTTCTAATGTAATTGCTGACCCAGCATTAGATACTGCTCCTGCAGCAGTTGAAGAAGTTGCTGACTCCGTTGTTACTCCAGGTGGTGTATCTGTTGGTAATGGCGACGAAGCTACAGAAGAAACTACTGTAGTGGAAGATGTAACAGAGGAAACTACTGTTGACACAGCAGTAAATGCTCCAGAAACTGCTGAAGTCGGTGTAGATTATACATTTGACTTCAGAGATGGTAGTATTGTTCCTGCTGACACATCTTACAATGGTAATGCAGAGATAAAGTATGGTATCTTGGACATTCAGCCAGGTACTCAGAATGGTTTTGGATATAATGGTGCAGACCATGGTTCAATTTTCAAGGCAGGCAACACAATAGCTATTGAAGTTGCAGGCCCTGTTACATTGTCTATTGGTGGTTGCCAGTATTCAAAGGGTGATATTACAGTTACAAACGGTGACGGTACATACAGCGAAACAAGAGCTGCTGCTACTGCTAACTGTTTAGGACATGGTGATGATAGCACAATTGATTTTGCTTATACAGGTGGTGCATCTGTACTTACAATCAATTTCTCAGCTACTACTTATGTTCCTGTAATCAATGTTTTTGCTTCTCAGGACGGGTCAGAAGTTACAACTCCTGAAGTAAGCAGAATTTATAACTTTGATTTTACAAAGGATACAATGACAGCAGCCGGTACATACGGCTTTATGACTATTAATGAAGACTCACTTGCTGCTAACTTCAATGGTGCACAGCACGGTGTTGAATTTAAAGATGGTAATACTTTCACTTTCCCTGTAAGTGGTAATACAATCTTTAAGTTCGGTGGTTGCCAGTATTCAGCCGGTTCATTTACAGCAACAGCATCTGATGCAAATGGCAAGTTTGTTGAAAACCCAGTTAAGGGTCAGACTTCAGCTTGTTATCATCAGGACGGCACAACAGCTGACATTACATATGTTGGTGGTGCTGGTACAGTAACTATTGCAGTTACTGGTGGCAAGATGTATGTTCCTAATATTACAGTTGTTCCTGCTCGTTACGATATTGATGTTGTTCCTTACGAACAGAAGACAGCAACAGTAAATGTAAACGGAACTACTCTTACAGTTGTTACAGGTGCTACAATTACAGACAACGCTACAGTTACAGTAAGTAACGGCGAAGTTGTAAATGCTGGTGCTGAAAGTGCAAAGGTAAAGATTTCTTTAGGTAAGCAGACACTTAGTGATGCTATGCTTACAGAAGCTACTGGTTGTTCAGCAAAGGTTGTTGACGGTAGCATTGTTCTTACATTTGATAAGCCAGAGGCTAAGCCTTATACTTATACAATCAATGTAGCAGATACAGATGCAACAGTTGACCCACAGCCAGGTGATATGTTCAACTATCAGTTTACTGATAAGAACGTACTTCCTCAGGATACATCAGTTAAGTATTCTACATTCTCAACTGATGACGGTATTGTAACAGTTACTTCTCCTACAGAAACATTTGCTTTCCATGATGGTTCTCATGGTGCTAACCTTGGTGTAGGCGATAGTATTTCATTTAAGGTAGCTGGTAATGCAATTATTACTTTCGCTACTTGCCAGTATTCACAGGTAGATGCAGTAATGAACTTTACTGATGCAGAAGGCAACAGCTTAGGTTCTTGCTCATTTACTAACAATGGTGCCGGTGCTTGTGGTTCACAGACATTCTCTTACAAGGGTAATGCCGGTGTAATTACAGCTACACTTGCTGGTACAGCTGGTTTAAGCTACTTACATGGCTTAACAATTCAGAACGAAAAGCAGGCTGAAGATTCAAACGGCAAGATTGATGTTTGGGACTTCGGTGGTGCTGAACTTGATTCAAATATTTATAACAACAGATTAACTGCTGATATTATTAATGGTTTCTATGGTTCTTCTATTGCTGCTGGTTCAAGTGGTAATGTTGCTCCATCTAGCTTTAGTGCAGGTAACTTAAGCTGGGTTGGTGGTATCAACGATAGAATTAGAACTTCTAACGAAGCTATTACAAGATATGATACTCAGGTAGGTACTTCTACATTAGAGGGTGCAACTGGTAGATTATACATCAACAAGGCTGATGATTCTTCAAGATGCTTCTCTATTGCTTTAAAGGCTGATGATATTGTAACTGTATATGCAAACTCTCAGGCAGGTGGCTCTCTTACTTTCGAAAGAGCTGATGACCCAACTGCTCAGTCTGTAACAGTTGATAATCCATCTACTGGTGTTACTGCTACTTTCGTTGCAGAACAGGATGGTACATACAAGATTTACGGCAAGACTGGTAAGCCAAGTTATTACAGAATTGTAAGACAGGATGCTAAGTATTGTGACACAACAATTAATGTAGCAACTCCAGCCGGTTTCCCAACTGATGCCTCTCTTGTATTAACTAACACAACAACAGGTAAGAATTTTGATGTAGCTGTAACAGGTGCTACTGTATCAGCTAAACTTCCTACAGGTTACACTTACTCATTAAGCCTTAAGGGTGCTGATGAATATGTTGTAGCAACTCCAGCTACTATTACAGTTGCTGACGGCGAAGAAACTAAGACTGAAAATGTAACAATCAATGCTGTTGACCTTGTAACAGTAACAGGTTCTATTACAGGTCTTGATGCAGCTAACCTTGCAAAACTTGCAATCGTTGCAACAGTTCCGGAAGGTAAGATTTATCAGCCTAAGTTCGCTATTAACGCAGAAGCTGGTACTTACACAGTTAAGCTTGAAAAGGGCGTAAGCTATACTTTAACAGCTAACGGTGTAAACGATTACTCAATCGGTATTAACACAATTTCAGCAGATGCTGATTCTACAGTGGATGTAGCATTTGCTCAGAAGACTCTTAACCCAGTAAAGATTAATCTTGTTGGCGAAGGTGCTTCTATCTCTAATATTGATGAATTAAAGGCTAACACTAAGGTTACATTTACTAACCTTAATGAAGAAGGCTATGTATATACATTTGGCTTAAATGATGAAATGTCATTAAGAGCCGGTACATATACTGTAGCATTATCAGGCTATAACAAGTATCCGGTTGCTCCTGGTCTTATCTCTAACTTAACAGTTACTGACGGTGCAGAAGCTACAAAGGATATTACTCTTAACAATGCAACTAAGTGGAGCTTCGGTTCTGCTTCAAATGATACTCTTACAAATGAATCATCTTACAACGGTCTTGTATTTACAGGTTCTGTTAAGACTGAATCAGGTAAGGCTCATCTTGTTGCTCCAGCTGGAACAACAATCGAAGTACCTGTTAAGGCAGGTCAGAATGTAAACGTAGGTTACTACTATCAGGCAGACTTTACTGTAAATGGTCAGACAGTTACTTCTAACTCTGGTTCAACAAGCAAGTTTGAATCTAGTGACTTTACAGCTAATGCTGACGGTACATTAACTATTACAGTTAATACATTAACTTACTTTACTGGTATTACAGTAGGTACAAAGGTTCCTTATGCTGAAAACATTTATGTTGGTGCTGATAAGGAATACAAGACAATTAATGATGCTCTTGCAGCTGTTCGTTTAATGGATAGACCAAATAGCGAAAGAGTAACAATCAATGTTGACCCTGGCGATTATCAGGAAATGCTTGTAATTGATGTTGATAATGTAACATTAAAGAATACAGCAGCTAACCCTGATACTGCTCTTATTAATAAGGGTGTAAACATTACTGAAAACGGTGTAAGAGTAACATCTTACTATATCCATGGTTATAACTACTTCTCAATGACTGACGATTGTAAGTATGATGAAGAAGTATTAAAGACAAATAAAGAAAATGGTTACCTTTCATTTGAAAACCCAGGTTCTGGTACTACAAAGAACTCTTACTGGAATGCAACAGTTACTGTAAGAGGTACAGGTTTCGAAGCTGATGGTATTATCTTCGAAAATTCTGCTAACCAGTACATTTCAACTAAGGAAGCTAACGACGTTGTTCAGGAATGGACAGTTGGTGGTAAGGGTACTAGACCTACAACTGCCGGCGATACTTCTGTTCAGAACAAGTCATTTGTTGAAAGAGCTGCTGCTATTGCTATTCTTGGTGATAAGGCATACTTCAACAACTGTAAGTTCGTAGGTAGACAGGATACACTTTACGGTGCATCTAATATTAGAGCTGCATTTAACAAGTGTACTGCTATGGGTGGTACTGACTTTATCTTCGGTGGTATGGTTGCAACATTCTACAAATCTGACATTATGATGAACACTTCTGAAGATAAAAATGATGTATCTTATCTTACTGCTGCTCAGCAGGCATCTGGTAGAGGTTACTTAATGTATGATTGTAACGTAGTTTCTACTACTCCTGGTGTTGATACAGCATCTGAATACGTAAGTAAGCCTGGTTACTTCGGTAGACCATGGCAGGCAACTACTTCTGAAGTTGCATTTGTAAACACTACAGTAGGTGTAGCTAGTGATGGCACATCTCTTGTTACTCCAGTTGGTTGGTCAGCTTCTTTAGGTGGCGAGGCTAACTGCTATGAATACAATACTAAGGAATTAGCAGGCGTTGATAACTCTGCAAGCAGAGTTGCTTGGTCAACTGTATTAACAGAACCTAAGCTTGCTGACGGTACTGAACTTGTACCATATACTTATACTCAGGGTACTGACGGTTGGAACCCAATTCAGATTGATGCTGGTAAGGCTTGGGGTGACGTTGACGGCAACGGTACAGTTGATGCTAACGATGCTGCTTTAACTTTACAGTATACATTAAGACCTGAACAGGTTACTGGCTTTGATTCAACAGTAGCTAATGTAAGTGACGGTACAGTAGACGGTGTAATTAATGCTTACGATGCAGCATTAATTCTCCAGAAATCTCTTGACAATAGCTTTAAGTTCCCATTCGAAAAGGGTGGCAGTGGTAGTGATGATACAACAGAAGCTACTACTGAAACAGCAACAGAAGTTACAACTGATGGTACAACAGAAACTACTACTAATGCTGAACCATCCGGTAACGAACCTAAGGTTTACGTAGTAGGTGATTCAACAGCTTGCCACTATGGTGATACTGATGATGTAAACTTCTACTATAAGAGAGTAGGTTTTGGCGATAAGCTCCAGAACTACTTAACAGGTGCTCAGGTTGTAAACCTTGCACTTTCAGGCAGAAGCTCAAAGAGTTTCGCAACAGGTATTAACGAAAATGGTGCTGTTGATGATTCAGCAGTAGCAAATTATACTCAGCTTAAAGAAAATATTAAGGCTGGGGATACACTTATTATTGCTTGGGGTCATAATGATGAAAAGACTGATTCTTACAGATTTACAGACCCTAACGGCGATAAGAATACAGCAGGTTCTTTCAAGAACTCACTTTACGAAAACTATATTAAGCTTGCTCAGGATGCAGGTGCTACACCAGTTCTTTGTACTCCAATCGTAAGAAGAACAGCATCAGGTGCTTGGGGGAATAATGACCTCCACGTTGCTAATGGTGGTGACTATGCTCAGGCTATCAGAGATTTAGGTACAGAACTTGGTATTACAGTTATTGATTCGCTTAACAATACTAAGAACCTTTACGATACAGTAGGCGTAGGTACAGCTCCTAAGGATGCTGAAAATGGTGATAGTGAAACAGTAGCTCCAACAGGTTCAGCAGCATTCCACGCAACTGACCAGGGTCTTGTTATAGATAATACTCACCTTAATGAATATGGTGCATCAATGGTAGCTTATATGATGGCTAAGGACATCAAGGCATCTAATATTTCACTTGCATCAAATGTAGGAGATATTACAGAACCTAGTGCATCTATGCTTACAAGAAATGCAGGTTGGGCTAAGTTCAACGAAGGTGTTTGGAACAGACCAGTACCAGCAATTTGGAAACTTTCTTCTCCATGGGAAGCTATGGCATTTGGTTCAGGC
>OGZM01002311.1_pt1 | contig 10580 bp, 9 predicted proteins | sample 1576821 | NCBI WGS metagenome assembly OGZM01 (sample SAMEA3541491, study PRJEB24748) | human gut metagenome | biome: human gut; feature: human-associated habitat; material: faeces | place: China | collected 2012
CCAGAAGTCACTGACTTCGGACTCAGAGCGTCATGCGTTTCAGAGCTTGCCGCCCGGGACGATCTTGCGAAGGTCGAACTTCGTGCCGAGCGCGATGCGCTCGAGCCTCATGCCCATCTCGGCCTGGCGGAACCAGTAAAGGGCTTCGGCGTCCTTCGGACCGATGACTTCGCAGTCATGTTCGCCGGTCACGAAGAGAGCGGTGCCTTCGGGCAAACCGATGACTTCCTCGTCCTTGTTGTACCACAGGAACTCTTCAAGACGGTCTTCGCGCGTTTCGTTGTTGAGGCCGGACGTGCCCGCAGCGGAGATGAAGTGCGGGTTCGTCTGGAACGGGATGAACCCGAAGGTGTTGAAGGACGGCGGTTCGGCGATCGGCATGTCGTTCGTCGTGCGCAGCGTCGGGCAGGCGACGTTGCCGCCGGCGGACCAGCCGCAGTACGGGATGCCGCCGTTGACACGGTCGAGGCTCTGGTCGATGATGCCGGCCTCGTACATGCGGGTGACGAGCGCCCACGTATTGCCACCGCCCACCGCGATGGCGGACGCTTCACGAACGGCCTTCTGCGGATCCTTGAAGCGATGGATCGAGACGATCTTGTGGCCGAAGGGCTTGAAGGCGTCCTGAACCTGCTTTTCATAGCCATCGTAAGTGCCCGCAACCTTGGCATAGGGGATGAAGAGAATCTCGTGCTTCGAGCTGCCGTAGAGCTGCTCGTACTGCTCGCCCGCAAAATCGAGGTAGCCCGACGTGTGGTAGCGGGAGCTCGGCTGGATGAGGACGCGGCGCTTTTCGCTCACCTTCTGAGCGGGAAGCGGCTTCTTGATCTTGGCCTGGGCGGAACCCGCAACGCCCGCAAGGGCGGCGACGGAGCCGAGAACGGCGCTCTGCATGACCGAACGGCGTGACAGCGACATGATTCTCTCCTTGATGTCGAAAAGCTCTCCGAATCTTGGTCGGGAATCCGGACTGATGGTCACCGTGTTCGACACGCCACACGCATTCGGGCGGCCCCTGTCGAAGCACGTACGTCGAGTCTACGTTGAGACCGCAGGCCCCGACACCACGGGAAATCCTTACCGCTTATGGTGCCATCCCCGATTGTGCATTACAACTCTTACACTTTCCAAAACGCCTGTCCGCGAAGGGCTTGCGGCGCAACGCAACCGAAAGGCGACACATTGCCCGCGTTTTCCCGATGCCTGAAAAGGTCGAAATCCCGACTGGCGGGATCCCGCCCGAAAGCGGGCGAAAGAAGAACTCCCAAAAGGGCGTCCGCTCCGATGAGAACGGACGCCCCGAAGGCTGCGCGGGCGGTGTTGCTATGACGAAAAGAAGCCGTTACCAGCCGCGGACGTGATCGAGCGCGGCCGTCACGCGTCCCTCCTCATTGACGAGAAGGAGCTTTTCATAGGGCGCCGCGGTCGGGCAGGCGTGGTTGGGCATGATGCGAAGATGCGTGCCGACGGGCAGGTCCTCGGGCTTGAGTCGGTCGCCTGCGGCGGCCTCGATGATGCCGTGTTCCTGATTGGCGCCCGTCATGCGGATGTCGCAGCCGCGAAGCGGCCTGCCGTCGACGTCGCAGACGAGGCCGTAGCCGAAGTCGCAGTGCTGGCGGGCGGTGCCGCGGTCGCGGGACATGGCCATCCAGCCCGCGTCGACGATCACCTGGCCCTTTTCGGGCTGGTGGCCGATGACGGTGCAGAGCACCGTGCCTGCAATGCGGTCCATCGGCACGACGCCGAGATTCATCATGAAGAGGTCGCCGAGCGCATAGACGCCCGCGCGGATTTCGGTCACGCCCGTCTCATCCTCGGCATGGGTCATGGTGGGCGTCGAGCCGATCGAGACGATGCGCACTTCAAAGCCCGCCTCCCTCAGGCGGTTCTCGGCCGTCACGATCCCGTCGCGTTCATTGGCAGCGGCCCTGCGGATGACGGCGAGGTTTTCGACGTCGTAGCTTGCGCCCGCATGCGTGATAACGCCCGCGAGCTCGGCGCCGTCCGTGAGGGCGCGCGCGATCTCGATGAGGAGTTCGCTTTCGGGCCTGACGCCCGAGCGGTGGCCGTCGCAGTCGACCTCAATGAGGACGGGGATCGTGACGCCGCGCTTGGTACAGAAGGCGCTAACGGCCTTCGCGGCCGCGACGTTGTCGAGGATGATCTTCAGATCGCACCCAGCTTCGCGGATGGCGGCGACGTCGGCGAGCTTCTGCGGGGCGATGCCCACGGCGTAGATCAGGTCCTTCACGCCGTTTTCGGCGAAGTAGCGGGCCTCGGCGAGCGTGGAGACGGTGGCGGGGCCTTCGGGCGAAAGCATCTGGCGGCGAGCGATCTCGATCGACTTGTGGGTCTTGAGATGCGGGCGCAGGGTCACGCCGAGACGGGCGGCCTTCTCTTTTGCGAAGTCAAGGTTCACCTGGAGCTTCGCGTCGTCGATGACGAAGGCGGGCGTGGCGACTTCGGGGTCGGTGAGCAGACGGCCGACGGGGTCGGCTCGACGGAGACGGTTGGTCATGGATTTTCTCTCCTCAAGGCTGCGGGCCGTGTCCTGCGAAGGTGGTCGGCCTGCGCGGGGATCCTGCAGATATGAGCAAGCCCACCGTACGCCTCGCGGGCGTCCGATGGGCTCGGAACCGAACTCGCCACGGGCGCCTGCAGGTGCGTGCGCCGGCGGCGGATCGTCGATCAGTTCGGGATGAAGGCGGCGACGGCCTGCTGTTCACCCTGAAGTTCGGCGACGTTCTTCGCGATGCGGGCCTTCGTGTCCTCGGTGAGTTCGAGACCCTTGACGATTTCGTACGAGCCGTCCTCCTTCACGATGCAGGGGAAGCCGAAGACCATGCCTTCGGGGACGCCGTAGGAGCCGTCGGACGGAACGCCCATCGTGACCCAGCGGCCTTCGGAGCCGCAGAACCAGTCGTGGATGTGGTCGATGGCGGCACTGCCGGCGGAAGCGGCGGAGCTCGCGCCGCGGGCGGCGATGATGGCGGAGCCGCGCTTGGCGACGGTCGGCATGAAGTCGTTCTTCACCCATTCGTCATCGACGAGGGACGGAGCGGCCTTGCCTTCGACCGTGGCGAACGTGATGTCGGGAACCATGGCCGGGGAATGGTTGCCCCAGACGGCCATGTGCTCGATCGAGGCGACGGGGGCGCCCGTCTTTTCGGCGAGCTGCGACATGGCGCGGTTCTGGTCGAGGCGGAGCATAGCGGAGAAGCACTTCGGATCAAGATCCGGGGCGTTCTTCATGGCGATCCAGGCATTGGTGTTGCACGGATTGCCGACGACGAGCACCTTGACGTTGCGGCTGGCGGCGACGTTGAGGGCCTGGCCCTGCTGGCGGAAGATGGCGGCGTTGGCCTCTAGCAGGTCGGCGCGTTCCATGCCGGGACCGCGCGGACGGGCGCCGATGAGGAGCGCGACCTCGCAGTCGCGGAAGGCCTCGACGGGATCCTGAACGGCACGCATGCCGGCCAGAAGCGGGAAGGCGCAGTCGGAGAGCTCCATCATCACGCCCTTGAGGGCGGCGGCGGAGGTCGGATTGGCGCGTTCGAGCAGCGTGAGGAACACGGGCTGGTCCGGGCCGAACATGGCGCCGGAGGCGATGCGGAAGAGCGTGGCGTAGCCGATCTGACCGGCGGGGCCGGTCACCGTCACGCGAACGGGTGCTTTCATGGTTTCTTCTCCTTGATCCTGAAGCATTCAGGATGAAAATGAATTCGGATTTTTTTACCGGATTGTCCCTTATTATGCACGGGCCCGCAGGCGGACGCCCTGCTCAGAAATCAAACGCTGGCGAGCTCGACGGCCGACTCGATGGTGCGGTAGTCGGGCTTTTCGGAGCGGCGTTCGCGCTCCCTGTATTCACAATGCAGAAGCTCGTGCGCAAGCGGACTACCGGGCTCGCCGAGGAAGTCCCTGTAGAGCCTCACGACGTCCTCGTTTTCGTGCGACGTGCGCAACTTCATCGAGGCGTCGGTGCTGTAGACGGCGTTCTGCCTGCGGTCGAGCGTACTGCGCCAGACGATGCCGCGCACCGTTCCGCCACCGCCCACGCAGCCGCCGGGACAGGCCATGACCTCGACGAAGTGGTAGGGGGAGCGTCCCTCGCGCACCAGCCTGATCACCTCGTCGGCCGCACGCATGCCGTGCACGACCGCGATCCTCAGTTTGCCGAAGGCCTCCGTCTCGACTTCGGCCTCCTTGAAGGTCGCAAGCCCCCTGACGGGCTCGAAGGCGATACGGCCGAGATCAGGCCCGCCCGCAAGCGCCGAAACCGTCCTGAGCGCGGCCTCCATCACGCCGCCCGTCGTCGCGAAGAGCTGCGCGGCGCCCGAACCCTCGCTCATGAAGGGCGAGTCGAATTCGGCGGGCACGAGGCTCATGAGGTCGATCCCGCGACGGTCGAGCATGGCCGCAAACTCCTGGACCGTGAGCACGAGATCCACGTCCTGTTCGCCACCGTGCTTGAGAAGCTCGCGCGCGGCCTCGTCCTTCTTCGCCGTGCAGGGCATGATCGAGATCGATCGAATGCGCTCCGCGGGAATGCCGAGCGTCTTCGGCAGCCAGGTCTTGGCGAGCGCGCCGAAGATCGCCTGCGGACTCCTCGTCGAGGAGATGTGCGGGATCATGTCGGGGCAGTTCTTCTCGATGTGGTTGATCCAGCCCGGACAGCAGGAGGTGAACATCGTGTCGGGATGCCCGTGCAGCGTCCCCTCCTCCTTCTGCCTGAGAAGGCGTTCGAGCAGCTCGGTTCCCTCTTCCATGATCGTCACGTCGGCGGACCAGCGCGTATCCATCACGCAATCGGCGCCGAGCTTTCTGAGCGCGGCGACGATCCTGCCCTGCAGGTTTTCGCCCGGACGCGCGCCGATGCTCTCACCGATCGTCACGCGCACGGCGGGCGCGAACTGCACGACGGTCGTGACTGCGGGATCGTCGAACCAGTCGAGCGCGCGGTCGGTCTGATCCTTGACGGCCAGGGCGCCGGTCGGGCATACGAGCGCGCACTGGCCGCACTGGATGCAGGTCTCGGACTCGCCCCAGGGGCCACCGAAGCTCACCGCGGCGTTGGTACCCGTATGGTCGAGCTTGATGACGCCGATGCCCTGCACCTGGCGGCAGGCCTCGATGCAGCGAAGGCAGCGGATGCACTTGTCGGGCGTGAAGACGAGGCCGTTGGCCGAGGCGTCCGTCTCGACGGGACGCGTTGCGAGGCGGCCCGAAAGGCGCGTGACGTCAAGGCCCACGACGCGGGCGACCTTCTGCAGCTCGCAGGCGCCGTGGCGCGCGCAGCCCGAGCAGGTCTCGCAGTGGTCCGAGAAGAGGAGCTCCGCCTGGAGCTTCTGCATGCGGCGGACCTTGTGCGAGTAGGTGTCGACGGCGTCGCCCTCGACAAGACGGGTCTCGCAGGCCGTCACCACGCGGCTCGTGCCGTCGGCGCGGGTGACCTCGACGAGGCACATGCGGCAAGTGCCCGGACGGTGATTGAGCGCCGCAAATTCGCAAAGCGTCGGAATGAAGGTGCCCGTGCGCCGGGCGACTTCTAGAATGGTTTCGCCCTCGGTGAACTCGACGGGCTGTAGATTGATCGTGGCCAGCATTCTGGGGGTCTCCTTCACGCGATCAGAGTTCGTCCATGGCGCTCTTGCCGGGGATCGGGAAGAGCGTCTTCACGCCGAAGAGGCGGTAGCAGCGCAGGCAGCGCTTCGCCTCCTCACGGGCGTCGGACTCGGTGAGTCCGTGCTCGACTTCCTCCCAGTTGCCCACGCGCTCGGCGGCGGACAGCATGCCGATCTCCCTGCGGGGCCTGAAGACGACGGGACGGTCGGGCACGCACTTGCCGAGAAGGTCGGCCTTCCTGATGAGGTCCGCAAAGCGCAGGCGCGGATTGAACCCCGGTGCGTCGGTCATCAGGTACTCGTGGATCGCCATGGCGGCGTTCTGGCCCTGGGCCATGCCCCAGATGAGGGACGTCGGGCCCGAGGAGGCGTCGCCGCCCGCGAAGACGCCTTCGCGCGAAGTGCGCAGCGACTCGTCGACCTCGATGGTGCCGCGCTTCGTGAGTCGGATGCCGTCGGCCTCGCAGAAGATCGACGTGTCGAGCTTCTGGCCGATGGCGGCAATCACATAGCGGCACGGCACGACGAATTCGCTCCCCTCGACGGGCCTGACGGAACGGCGGCCCGAGGCGTCGGGCTCGCCTTCGGCCATGCGCACGAGGCGGATGCCCGTGACGCGGCCGTCCTCGACGATCACCTCAACGGGCGCCGTCAGGAATTCGAATCCGATGTCCTCCTCCATGGCGGCCTTGATCTCCTCGGGGTCCGCGGGGGCGGAGGCGCGGGTGCGCCTGTAGGAGACCGTCACCCTGCCGCCCTTCATCAGGCGGCGGGCCGTGCGGCAGCAGTCCATGGCGACGTTGCCGCAGCCAACGACCACGACGTCGCCGTCAAGCTCGATCGGCTCGCCGCGGCTCTGGTGGCCCTCGACGTCGACGAGGAAGTCGAGCCCCTTGAGGTAGCCGTCGGCGGACTTGTCCTCGCCCGGCAGGTTGAGGTACTGGCCGAGCGCGCAGCCCACGCCGAGGAAGACCGCGTTGTAGCCGCGTCTGAAGAGCGAGTCGAGCGTGAAGTCGCGCCCGAAGCGGCTGTTGAAGAAGTACTGGCCGCCCATGCGCTCGATCGCGGTCGTCTCCGTCTCGAGAAGCGAGTTCGGCAGACGGTAGGCGGGAATGCCGAGGCGAGCCATGCCGCCCGCGCCCGCATGCTCTTCATAAATGTCGACCATGTGGCCGCGGCGAAGCAGATGGTAGGCGCAGTTGATGCCGGCGGGACCCGCGCCGATCACGGCGACGCGCTTCGAGACGGGCGTGGGCTCCACGCGCTCGTTCCTGAAGAGCGCCTCGATCGTCTGGCCGCAGTAGTCGGCCGCATAGCGCTTGAGGTCCTTGATCGCGACGGGGCGGTCGACGTGGTTGCGCGCGCAGGCCGTCTCGCAGGGGCGCACGCACACGCGGCCGCAGGAGCCGACGAGCGGATAATGGCGCAGCAACACGCCCGTGGCGAGCTCGGGGTGGCCGTCGCGGATGTAGTCGATGTAGCGCGGCACGTTCACCTTCGCGGGACAGGCCTCAATGCAGGGGGCCGTCGCCACGCTGATGAAGTCGCGCTGGGTGGCGGGCATGACGGGCGCGTTGACGAGAAGCTCGGGAAAGTGCTCGAGCGCGCCGAGAATGGGCTCGGGCGTCGTGAGGCCTATGCCGCAGAGGCTCGTCTCCTTCATCTGAAGGGCAATGTCGCGGATGCGCTCCCAGTCGACTTCGGATCCCCTGCCCTCGCAGGCGGCTTCAAGCGCCTCGACGATCATCACGCCGCCCGCACGGCACGGCGTGCAGCGGCCGCAGGCGAGCTCCCTGACGCGCTTGTAATAGGAAAGCAGCACGTCCGCGAGCGTCACGCGATTGTCGAACATCAGGAAGCCCTGGGGACCGGCAAAGCCCGCAACGGGATTGCCGCTGTTGAAGGCGAGGAATTCGCTCAGCGGAAGGCCCTCGGGCGCCTTTCCGTCGATCGTGCGGCGGTTGTCGTACGCGCGTCCCTTCCAGACGCCGTAAATCAGCTCGTCCATATGAAAACATCCTCTCAAGCAGGATTCGGCCGGGCGCGCCTTTTCATGCGCGGACCGGGAGTTTCAGCATAAAAGTCTACGGGAACCCGTCAAGTGTATAGTTTTTTATAGACGCAGAGGAGCCGCCACTGTATGATGGGGTCTAGCGGTTCTCAGCACCGTCCCGACGCGGCCTTCAGCCGGCGTTCAGGCAAGGGTTCCCGTCGGGAGGAAATTATAACTAGAAAAATTTTTACAAGCAATAATTTTTTTTATATATCCACTTATGAAGCCCATACTCGCCCCGTACGTTCCGATTGCCGACCTTGTTGCCAAGACCTTCGGCGAAGACGTTGAAGTCGTTCTTCACGACCTGTCGGATCCGCAGCATTCGGTCGTCTACGTCGCCAACAACAAGGTGACGGGCCGCCAGGTGGGAGAAAGCTTCCGTCATCTGATCACGAAGGCGATCCATTCGCCGGGCGAATCGGGCGACGTCAACCCGAACTTCTACTTCCGCCACGAGGGGCGCCTCATCCGCAGCTCCTCCTCGATCATCCGTGACGAGAACGGGCACATTGCGGGTGCGTTCTGCATCAACGTCGACACGACGCGCATCACCCGCCAGATCGACATGCTCGCTCAGATGCTCCCCGGGATCGACAAGGGCGTACTTCCGCTCCTGCCCGACGAGGAAAACGAGGACGTCTGTCCCGTCGACACGAACCGCACCGTGATGGAGATCATGACGGACCTCGTCGACAACATCACGGGCGACATTCCCTCGGGCTCGATGACGCGAGAAAAGAGGATCGAGCTCATCCGCTTCATGGACCAGCGCGGCGTCTTCCTCGTGAAGGGCGCCATCGACCGCGTCGCCGAAAAGCTCGGCATCTCGAAGGTGACCGTCTACTCCTACCTCGACGAAGTCCGCGGCAAGCGCTGACCGCCACCTGTTTCTCGCCCCGAACCGCGTGACCTGCGGTCCGGGGCGTTCTGCATTCACAGACCAGACAAGGAGACTCTGATGAAATTCGTCCAGCCCCCGTTCAAGGGTGAAAACAAGGGCCACTACACGCCGGGCATCATCTCGAAGGGCATGCTCTACGTCTCGGGCCAGCTCTCGATCGATCCCGACACGCGCGAGGTCTGCCGGGGCGACATCCGCGACCATGCGCGCCTTGCGCTCGACAACGTCGACCGCGTGCTCAAGGAGGCGGGCGTGCGCCGCGACCAGGTCGTCTACTGCCGCGTCTTCACCACGAAGGGCGAGTACTGGGGCCCGATCAACGAGGTCTACGCCGAATTCTTCGGCGCGCACAAGCCCGGCCGCCTCGTCGCCACCGTGCCCGAGCTGCACTTCGGCTGCCTCGTCGAGATCGAGGCCGTGGCCGAGCTCGACGAGGACTGATCCGCATTTCTTTTATAGGGAGACAGCCTCATGACCGCCGGCTACGTCTGCACCTCCTGCGGCGCCGCATGCGCCGCCGACACCCATGAACCCAAGTGCCGCTGCGGCGCCCTCTTCGAGCTCGACTTCACGCCACCCGCGTGGGATCCCGCCCGCATCGACCGCTCCGAATGGAGCATCTTCCGCTACCGCGACTTCATGGCCGTGGACGGCGACGTCTGGCGCTCCGTCACGATGGGCGAAGGCATGACGCCCGTGATCGAGATGGACGGCAGAAACGGCGTCCTGCTCAAGATGGACTACGCCATGCCCACGCTCTCCTTCAAGGACCGCGGCGCGGCGACGCTCGTGAGCCACATGCTGGCGATCGGCGTCAGGACCTGCGTGCAGGACTCCTCGGGCAACGCGGGCAACTCCGTCGCGGCCTACGCGGCCCGCGCCGGGATCGCATGCGAGATCTACGTACCCGAAGGCACGAGCCCCAAGAAGATCACGATGATCGAGTCCCACGGCGCCAAGGTGCACGTGGTGCCGGGCACGCGCGACCACTGCGCGGACGTCTGCCGCGCGCAGGTGGCCGAACGCGGCGCGTACTACGCCAACCACGTCTACAACCCGTACTTCTACGAAGGCATGAAGGCCTACGTCTACGAGACCTTCGAGCAGCTCGGCCGTATCCCGGCCAACATCGTGATTCCCGTCGGCAACGGCACGCTCTTCATCGGCGCCGTCAAGGCGCTCGAGCATCTGCACGCCTCGGGGGCAATCGAGCGCTTCCCCAACATCATCGCGCTCCAGAGCGAGAAGTGCGATCCGCTCTACCGCGCCCGCGAGGCCAGAGCCCTGCTCGCCCGCCGCGGCATCTACTGCGAGCACACCACGGCCGCCAACTACGCCGCCTGGGGCCGCTACTGCGAGCTCTACGGCCCCACGCCCGACACGCTCATCACCATGTGCGGCGCAGGCATCAAGTCCGACCACTGACCCGCACGCTCAGCCGTTGCGGCTCCCTGCACCTCAGGGAACCGCAACGCGCATCCGCCCCCTTCACCATCCTCCCTGCGGCCTCCTCCCGCCTTCCCATCCTGCTTCCTGATGCCTCGGACACCGCCTTCAAGTGCTGACGGAGAGCACGTTCCCCGAGTATTTTGACTCAAGACAAAACCCTGTCCCACGAAGGGAATACGCCGTAGGCAAAACGCCTTATGGCTGTCATTTATAAGAGACGTGAAATTTCAGTTGAATTGCAAACCTTCTTTGACGGCTTGACGCAGGCCACAAGACGGCGTTTTGACGTCCGAATCCGTCCTCGAGCAGGCACATGATTGAATGGCGCGGGCCCCTCGCCCGCACCCCCGAACGCGCTTCGAGCGCCGCCGCCTTCCTGTCGCTCACGCTATGCGCCTTCTTCGGCATTCTGAAGACGAAGGGCGCGCTGATGGGCTTCGGCAACGGCACGATCTAACTCATCGTCTGCGCGTTCTTCCTCTCGCGCGGCTTCATCAAGATGAGGCTCGGCCGCCGCATTGCGTTTCGCATCATTCAGGCGATCGGCAGG
>OGZM01002316.1_pt1 | contig 10539 bp, 10 predicted proteins | sample 1576821 | NCBI WGS metagenome assembly OGZM01 (sample SAMEA3541491, study PRJEB24748) | human gut metagenome | biome: human gut; feature: human-associated habitat; material: faeces | place: China | collected 2012
AGCCTGTATTTTTTAATCCTCTTCTATTTCTTCAATAACTCTTAACACTTTTTTACAGTGATTTGCTTCAGCAATCTCTTTTGGAGTTTGATTTTTGTAGTTTTCCTGATCTAAATCAGCTCCATATTCCCAAAGCAGTTTGAAAATTTCATCTGAATCAAGTTTAGCTGCAATGTGCAAAGGTGTTTCATGATTTTTGTTTTCTATATTAGGATCAGCTCCATAATACATTAAAGCATCTACAAAATCATATTTTTCCTGTAATACAGCCAAATGAAGAATTGTAAAACCTTTGCTGTCTTTTTCCTCTACAGCACTAATACTCATGTTTTCATTAAAATTTTCTAAATCGTCGTTTTCCAAAAACGTCAACAGTTCCATTGTCACCCCTAATTAAATTATCCTTTCTTCCATAAAAATTTTTATTTTTTGCTCTCACACTCTATTATACTATAAAACAATTTATTTTCAAGTGATTTTTAATAACCTTTTTTTTCAAGAAATAGAGGGCTCTCTATTTCAAGTTTATACTTTCGTCCTTTAGATGCCTGAATAAGCACAAGATTTGAGCTTTTGTCCTTGTCAAAAAAAGTAAATTTTACTCTTTTCACAGAAAAATCATTTTTTTCCAGTTCGCTGCAGATTTCTAAAAATCTGTAACTTCTGTGTACCAGAAAAAATTCTCCTCTTGGTTTTAAAAGCCTTTTTGCATTTTTAATAAGCTTAGCCAGATCAAGACAAACTTCATGTCTTGCTATTTTTTTATTTTCATTGTCTGATATTTTTTTTCCGTCTATTGTCATATACGGCGGATTGGAAATTATATAGTCAAAACTGTTTCCCTCTTTTAAATCAGCAACATCTCCGCTGAGTACAGTTATTCTGTCAGAAAGATTATTTTTTTCAATATTTTTTCTGAACAGCTCAAGAGAGTCTTCCTGAATTTCCACACCATAAATATTTTTCATTTTCTTTTTTTCTGCAAGAAGAATAGGAATTATACCGCAGCCGCTCCCTATATCAAGAATTTTTTTATCAGAATTTCCTTCAAAAAAATCCACAAGAATAACAGGGTCAACAGAAAATCTGAAACCCTCTTTCAGCTGATATATTTCCAGATTATTATCAAGCAGAGTTATATCACATTTTTCCAGCATAGATTACTCTTTTTCCAAGTCTTTATGTGCTTTTTCTTCTTCAGTAGTTTCACTTTTTAATTTTTTAGCTTCTTTTCTGTTAAATTTAATATCTTCAATATTAAGTTTAGTAATTCCAATCTGAGGAAGATCTACATAAAGGAATCCGTTAAGAGGGCTGATACTTACTACTTTTCCCTCTCCTTTTTCTGTTCCAACATTCTGATTGATAGCAGGGAAGTTTCTAAGAGCCTCTTCATATTGTGCATACTCATAGTTTATGCAGCAAATAAGGCTTCCTCCTACTCCTGAAATTTTAGACGGATTTATAACAAGTCCCTGATCTCTTGCCATTTTTATTGATACAGAGTTAAATTTATTTATAAAAGTTCTGCAGCAAAGTTCTTTTCCGCATACTCCTATATCTCCCAAAATTCTTGCCTCATCTCTTACACCGATCTGTCTAAGTTCTATTCTTAATTTAAAAATATTTGCAAGATCTTTTACAAGTTCTCTGAAATCTATTCTTCCTTCTGCAGTAAAATAGAAAATAAGTTTTGATTTATCAAAAGTATATTCTGTATTTACAAGTTTCATTGAAAGATTATGCTTTGCAACTTTTTCTCTGCATATTTTCTGTGCCTCTACTGCCTCTTTTCTTAAAACCTCATATCTTGCAATCTCCTCTTCGTTTGCTTTTTTTATTACAGGTTTTAAAGGAAGTACAAGAAATTTTTCAGACAAAGTTATAGGCTGATTATATACAGTTCCTATTTCCTGACCTCTTATTGTGTCAACTATTACTCTGTCCCCTTTTTTATATACTGCATCTTTATCTGTTACTTCAAAGTAATATCTTTTTTTAGTTATATCAAACATTACACCAAGAACCGTGTAAAACTGTTCTTCTTTTTTTTCTTCAGAAACAGGAGTTTCTAAAATCTCTTCACTCATTTTTCCTCCTTTTATTTAAATAAGTCCCCTTTCCAGAAAACTGAAATAGGAATCTTTAGTTATTATAATATGGTCCAGTACATTTATATCTACAATTCTGAAAAACTCTTTCATCTCTCTTGTTATTTCAATATCCTGTCTTGAAGGCTCAGTATTTCCTGAAGGGTGATTATGTGCAAAAACTATTCCCCTTGCATTGTGATACAATGCTCTTTCAAGAATCTTTCTCGGATACACTGCACTTTTGTCAACTGTTCCGGAAAAAAGTTTTTCAGTTTCTATTATCTCATTTGCTGAATTTAAAAACAAGACCTTAAATTCTTCATTTTTTGAAAAACCTATATCTGTACGAAGATATGCAAGGAGCTGATTCTTGTTTTTAATAGAAATTTTTTCTTTTCTTGCTTTATCTTCAAAAGAAAAAGCAGCTGTATCTCCTATAAAATTAAGGAAGATGCTTGTTATATCTCCCACACCTGAAATTTTTTTCAGCTCTTCATAATCTGCCTTAAAAACCTCTTCCAATGTCCCGTATTTTTCTAAAAGTTTTTTGGCAATAGGCTTTGTATCTATTCTATGTCTTACAAAAGTAAGAAGAAATTCCAACACTTCATAGTCTTGAAAACTTTTATATCCTTTTTCAAGATATTTTGCTCTCAATCTTTCTCTGTGCCCTATGTAGTCCTTCTCCTGCTGCATCTTTCCCCCTGACACACAAATTTTATTTATTAATTTTTAATTAAAAAACATTTTATAAATTTCATCAGGTGTTTTCATATTTTTATATATTTCAACAGCTGATTTGATTACAGGATATGCAAGAACTGCTCCTGTTCCCTCTCCCAGTCTTAAGTTCATATCAAGGAAAGGTTTTAATCCAAGTTCATCAAGAACTATTTTCATTCCCGGCTCTTCACTCATATGAGTTACAAGAAGATAATCTTTTATAAGAGGATTAAGTCTGCATGCTATAAGAGCTGCCACACTTGATATGAAACCGTCAACAAGAATAAGCTTTCTGCATTTTGCAGCACCTATATAAAGTCCTGTCATAAAGGCTATATCAAGCCCTCCAACATTTGCTAAAACTTCCAATGGGTCAAGCTGGAATGTGTTATATTTTACACAGCTTTCAAAAATAACTTTTTTCTTTTTGGCAAGTTTTTCTTCTGTAAGTCCTCCGCCAACTCCAACAACTTCTTCAATACTTTTCTTTGTAAGAGAATATAAAACAGCAGAACTTGTTGTAGTGTTCCCTATTCCCATCTCTCCATTGGAAAAAATATCGTAGTCATATTCCAAATCTTCCATCATAAGAATTCCATTTTCAACAGCCTCAACAGCCTGTTCTATAGTCATTGCAGGTTTTCTGTAAAAATTTTCAGTTCCTGCCATAACTTTCATGTTATAAAGATTATTGTATTTTTTCATTATGGAAGTTTTCATTCCTGTGTCTACAACTTTTAAATCAATTCCAAGAGTCTTACACATAATTCCTATAGCTGCAATATCATTAACCATTGCCTCTGATACAAGTTTTGTATATTCAACAGGACATGAAGAAACTCCCTCTTCTATAATACCATTGTCAGCAGATGCAACTATGTGGCAGCCCTTTGTTTTAAGCTTATCAAAAGAATCTTCAAAAATTCCTGCAAGTTTTAAAACAATATCTTCCATAAGCCCCAGACTTCCCTGCGGCTTCATTTTTGCATTCCATATTTTCTGGCATTTATTCATTGAATTTTTATTCAAAACTGTAATTTCTTTTAAGCTTTCTTCCAATCTTTTCATTTTTATCCTCCAATATTAAAGCCGTCAAGAATAGGGAAACCATCATCAAAATCAATAATTACTATTCCTCCGTTTTTAGCTTGGAATTTCCAATATCCATCAAGTTTGTGAGAAAAAAGCCAGCTCATAAGAGAACATATAATTCCCCAGTGTGTAACTACAAGATTGTTTATATTTTTATCTAAGGTATTTAAAAATTTTACTGCTCTCTCCTGCAGCATGTAAGGATTTTCTCCTGTTTCATATGAATAATTTTTCCAGTCCTCAGCACTTTTTTTAAGCTGTTCAGGGTATTTTACTTTCAGTTCTTCATAAGTAAGCCCTTCAAATATTCCAAAGTCCATTTCCATAATAAGAGGAGATTCTTCTATTGGAAGTTTTTTATAATTTACAATCTGTGCTGTTTCCTTTGCTCTTATCATTGTACTGGCATAAATTTTATCATAATCTATATTTAGATTTTTAAGAATTTCACATGCTTTTTCAGCCTGTTTTTTCCCGTTTTCATTAATATGAACATCAAGTCTTCCATAATACATTCCCTCTTTGTTCATCTCTGTCTGCCCATGCCTGATTAAAATTAATTTTCCCATTTTATTCTCCCGGATTTCTGTTACATAAATTGTTTTCCAAGCTGAACTGAAACAGAAATATAGAATCCCAGAAGAACAATTATCTCAGAAAGTTCTAAAACAGCTCCAAGAGTATCTCCTGTTATTCCGCCGATTTTTTTCTCCATAAGTTTTGCAAAGTAAAGTCCTAAAACCATCATAACTGCTGTGATGTCCACAAGGTGAATAGGATTTAACACTTTTAATATTCCGCATCCTACAACAGCAGTGAAAATAAGAGCAGTTGCTGATGCAATAAGAAGTCCTGTTTTGTCTGTGTTTTCCACAAAATCTTTAGCACTTCCCGAACTTCTTGCATAAGGAGAAACTGTACAGTTTAAAACAGGGTTTATTCTTGCAAGAACAGGAGCTGTTAAAACAACTGCACCTGCTGCACTTTTTACTCCTGCCATATTTCCAAGGAAACCAAGTCCCATATCAAAAATTCCTGCAAGGATAAATATTTTTAATAGGAAATAAAGAATAAGAGCCACTCCTCCGTTTGTTCCCAGTCTTGAATCTTTCATTATTTCAAGCATTTTCTGTTTGCTTCTGTAGCTGAAAATACCATCAAAAGTATCTGCAAGCCCGTCAAGATGAAGAGCACCTGTAAGAATAACTTCAACAGTAACAATTATTGCTGCAAGAAGATATGAAGATACAATATATTTTGCTCCAATCCAATATACAAAATATAAGATTAACCCTATTGCTATTCCCACAACAGGGAAAAATTTCATGCTTTTTCCAAGTTCTTTTGAATCAAATTCAGGATTAACAGGAATAGGCAGTCTTGTCATAAATTTAAAAAGTAGAATTAAGCCTTTCATTAGTAAAAAAACCTCCTAAAATTTTATTTTAACTTTAATGTTAAACCAGACACAACAAGATATGCCTCATCTGAGGCTTGTGCCATAATCTGATTTATTTTTCCGCCGATATCTCTGAAATGTCTGCCAAGAGCAGTTGAAGGAACAAGCCCAAGCCCAACTTCATTTGATACAGCTACCATATCAATATCATTTTCTTTTATAAATGCAATAAGAGATTCTATTTCATCAATAACTCTCTCTCTTATTTTATCAACCTCTTTCATGGAAATGTTGTCCCAGTCGTATTCCTCTTCCATAATCATAAGGTTTGTAACCATATTTGTAATGCAGTCAAGAAGAACAACTTCATACCCTTCCATATGATTTTTTAAAATCTTTGCAAGATTTTTGTAATTTTCTATAGTTTTCCAGTTTCTTCCTCTCTGCTTTTTATGTTTTTCTATTCTGTCTTTCATTTCATCATCAAAAGGAATTGCAGTTGCAAGATATATTTTGCTGTTATATTTATTCTGTATCAACTCTTCAGCAAAAGAACTTTTTCCGCTTCTGGCTCCTCCAGTGACATAGATTATTTTTCCCAAAGTAAACTCCTCCTCTCAGTACATTAGTTTTCTATGAATAATTATATCATATTATTTCTTAAAATTCTTAAAATAAATTATTTTTTCATAATAAAAATAAAAAACAGGCTGCCTGCAAATTGCATCAGCCTGTTTTCTTTAAAATTTTACTTTTTTAGATTGTCACACAGCATATCTTCTAATAACCTGCTTGATTTAAATTTTACATGGATTCTTCCTTTTTTTATCTGCAAAATCTCTTCTGGGTTTTTAGGGTTGTTTATCCATGTTCTTTTTGTCTGCCTTATTTCAAAACTTCCAAATTTTCTGAATATTACTTTCCTGTCCTGCTTTAAAGCTGAGGACAGAGAAAATAGAAATTTCTCTATTTTCTCTCTTCCCTCTGCCATATTTTCACATTGGTTTTTAATAGTGTAGAACTCTATAAATTCTTTTGTATTCATAATTTAAAACCTAGAATCTGTAAGAGATACCAGCTGTTATTCTGCTGTCGTCTCCTTCATCAGACCACATCATTTCATATTTAGCATTAAATCCTACACCGTTTTCATGTTCATAATCTGCACCAACATAGAAAGTTCCTTTAGAATCAGCTATTTCAGAATCTTCAAGTTCAATAGATTTTCCATATAACAGATATTCAGTTTCGTTGTAATCGCTTGCATTAGACAGAGCATAATCCACTCCTGTATTTAATGCCAGATGTCCATTATTTATTGCCATTGATTTTTCAGCACCAATTCCAACAACACCTTCAAATATAGTTACGTCCTGCTCATCTATTACAAATCCCATTCCAGGATTTTCAGCTTTGTCCTGTTTAATAAAGTTATATCTTACTCCTAATTTTGGCTGTAATTTAAATGTGTCAGTTATATTAAAATCTTTTTTAGCAAGTAAAGACGCAGTAATCGCTGTTGAATCAGCAGTACCTTTTACTAACTCTGTTGATTTTCCTGGCTGTATCTCAGGATAATCTGGGTGAGATGATTCTAAAGTTCTTGAAAGTTCACTGTCAAGTTCACTCTTAACAAATCCGATATTTCCAAGAATATCAATTCCTCCTGCTGTCTTGTGTTTAATATATCCGCCAACATAGTAGTTATCTCCATCAAGTTTTCCGCCGTCATTAATATCTACTTCTGTTTGACCTCCTCCAAAAACAGCTCCATAAGATGTTGTATCAGATACACCATATTCAACCATACCAACAGCTCCGTTGATATCTCCTTCATATCCTTTTACTTTTCCGCCGTCAAATTCTGTATCAGAGTTTACAAATTTAGCCTGAGCAAGCCATTCTCCTTTACGTGCTTTCTTAGTAAAGTCTTCAACAACTCCAAGATATGTATCAGCTATATTTTTAGTTACAATATATCCTGCTGTATAATATGCTTTAGCCTCTTCCTCTGTTCCTTTTAATAAATCTTGTAATTGTCCGTCATTTTCAAAACTATTAAATTTATCTTTAACATTACCAATATTATCATTAACAGCACCTAAAAAGGCATCATACATTCTTTCATATTTATCAGTTTTATATTCATCAGCAAAAGAATAATCACTGTAATCTCTTAAAGTAAGTTTTGCACCTGTATCTGTTTTTTCAGAAGAATAAATAATAGGAGCATTAATTTGTGAATGTTCACCAAATTTAACGTCACTTAAACTGATAGTGTCTTTTACTTGGAATCCATCTCCCATTTGATATTTTACAGTTCCTAAATTATTTTCATCTTTTCCTGCCACAGTAAGCACGGCATTTCCGTTATTTATAAGAGAACCATTACCATTTCCGTCAATATATGATGTTAAAGTTCCTGCTGTTTTTATTGTTACATCTTTATCTGTTCCGTCCATTGAAACATTCAGATTATCTCCAAAAATCCAATTTCCTGCAAGTTCAATAGTTTCTATATTTTTGATATTATAATCAAGTTTGTTTTCTCCATTCGAGAAAGGATTTACAGCTAAAGTATCATTACCATCATTTCCATCAATAGTTTTACTGTATTCTTCATTTAATTGTTTTTGATTAACAGTTATTGTATCATCATATTCTCCAAGATAAATATCTCCGCTGATTTTAGAAATATTATTTAAAGTAAGGTTTATTTGATTGTTGTCATATCCCTCTTCTTGTCCTTTGACAGTAAGAGCACCATTAATATCTCCGTTAACTGTTACGTTTTCATTAAGAGTTACATTATTTGTTTCTCCATCTGCTGTTCCTCTGAAAGAAAGTTCAAGAGTTCCAAGTGTAAGGTCTCCATATTTTCCAAGAGTTATATCAGTAAAGTTATCTTCTTCAGCAATATCGGCAGCCTCAAGCATTTCAGCGTTTGCATTACGAAGTCTTAATCTTCCAATGTTTCCTGCGTAAATTGTATCTTCTTTTGAAACAGCACTTGTTATACCTCCTCTTTCACCGTCAATCATTCCATTTATCTGTGCTTTTCCAACAAAAGTAAGGTTTATTCCTTTATCAAGTTTTAAAGCATAAACATCTTCTGTTACATTTTCTCCTTTGATAGCACTGATTACAGTATCTCCTATAAGAGTTAAATCTGAATCAACTTCCATTACAGTTCCGCCTTTTGTTCCTGTAAAATATCCTGTAATAACAGTATTAAACAGACTAAGTTCATCTTCATTTCCAAGACTTGCCTCTATTATAGTTCCGCCATTCCAGTTATCATCTACAACAGTAAGAATATTTTTATGGTCAAAACTATTTCCTAATATTTCAGCAGTTTGGTTTTTCATATAAACAGTATGTATTCTGTCTTTATAATCTTGATCACTTCCATCAAATACTGGAGTATCATTTACATATATATTTCCATTGTCAAAAACTATATTATCTTTATTTGTTAAATCAAGAACGTTTTGGTTTATTTCTCCATCAGCTGTAGTTCCTGCAGCTACTTCAAAGTTTTCATTTAAAATAACTCCTCTGTTTAAAGTCCATTCATCTCCTGTATTATCCCAGTTCCAATCATTTGTATCAACATTTCCGTTTTTAGTAATAACAAAACCTCTGTTTAAAATATCTCCTTTGAAAACTTTTGCATTGTCTGCAGAAGATATATCTATAACACCATAGTTTTCAGCGTTATATTTTCCATCTGCACCATCAATAACAGACATAGCATAATTTGTTCCATCAGTTTTAATTGTACCAAAGTTATATATTTCACCTGATTTTTCAAGATATTGTCCTTGCTTTGCTATAATAGTACCATAATTATAAATTTTATTTTCTTGATTATTGTTTCCTTTTAAAAGTTGCCCTGTTCCTTCACTTTCAATAATTCCATAGTTGTACATAGCATTGTTTTTACTTTCATTAAAAATATTTAAATTCATATATTGAGCATTATCTTTACTTTGTAATTTTCCAAAATTATAAAAATTATTATTTTCAGAATTTGCTGTCAAATACTGTGCTGCTTGTGCAGTTTCTCTAGTATCTATAAATCCGTAATTGTATATTACATTATTGGAAAAATTATCTTTTATTATTGATTGTGCTCCTGAAGTATTAGTTTTACCTATAATCGTTCCATAATTAGCTATGGTTCCGTTATTTCCCATTATTGATTGACCTCCACCTTGTGTAGTTCCAATAATAAGACCATAGTTATAAATTTCGCCATTATTATTTTTTGTTATTTGCCCTTCAGTTGAAGATAAAATTCCATAATTATAAGCCTTTCCTCCATCTGCAATTTGGCTAGAAATTATTCCATAATTATAAACTGTACTATTTTCATAAGAGCTTTGTGTATTTGCCACTCCATAATTATAAGCAATTGAGCCACCTGAAACTGCTTGAGAATTTCCTGTATTATAATTAAATACTAAAGAATTTTTTCTTCCTATTTGTTTAGCTACTGTTCCTTTATTTATTAAAATACTTCCATTTTCGGCTATATGGTCAGTTGTGATTGAGTTACCAAAATCTATTACTGATATAGCACCATTTTTAGCTGTATATCCTGTTTCTACATTATTTTGTTTTTCCAAACCAAATTTATATGCTGTTTCTTTTTCTATATTTTTATCATTAACTACTATTGTAGAATTATCAATTTTTTCATTATTAGAAATATTATTTATCAAATTCAAAGATGAATTTAAATTTTTTATAGTTTTTTCAGAAAGATTATCTTTTTTTATAGTTATCTCTATATCTCTTTTATTTAAAAAACCAGTTGTTATTATTTTATCATTATCATCTTTTACTTCAAGAGTTTTTTCTTTATTTCCTTTAGTTATTTCTATTATAGTTTCTTTTCCTATTTGTAGATATTTGTCAGCCTCTTTAACTTGTAGCCATTCCCATTGGTTTTCTCCACGTTCCTGTACTATTTCTTCAGCAAACCCTACTGTTCCTGTAATCATAAAAGCAACTACCAGCCCTAAAGTAACTTTTACTTTTCTCTTCAAAAATCTCTTTAATGAACTCTCCACATAATTTGTACTCATAATTATCATTTCCTCCCTTAAAAAAATTAACATTTAATTTGAAAAAATAATCTGTTAAGAAATTTTATTTTGCTTTTCAAATTGTTTGTTTATGGTGTAGAAATACTTAAAATTAATTCAACAACGAGTGATAAAAAAT